>Ga0157375_10000024_pt1 | contig 231767 bp, 211 predicted proteins | sample M35metaG_FD_115311 | JGI IMG/M metagenome (GOLD analysis project Ga0157375, IMG submission 115311) | Miscanthus rhizosphere microbial communities from Kellogg Biological Station, Michigan, USA - M3-5 metaG | ecosystem: Host-associated > Plants > Roots > Rhizosphere > Soil | place: USA...
ATCGAGAGTCCTTCTCCTCCGCGTTTTTCAGCGGGGGAGAAGGTGCCGACAGGCGGATGAGGGGGCGGAGCTTGCGCAGACTGCGCAGTCGGGTACCACCCCTCACCCGCACTCCGCTTCGCTTCGTGTCTCCCTCTCCCCGCTCGACGCGGGGAGAGGGACTCTCGATAGGTTTGCTTCGGGCGTGTCATTAGAGGCGACGCGAGGAATCCCCGGCTGGGATCGCGCGGCTTGCTCGATCGCGCCGGAATGACAGGCAACACCCGCTTCTCCTTCATAATCAGCCGTCCGTCCAATGCGTCAGGAGCTTCTCTACCCGTTCGATGCGGCGCATCTGTTGCGTCATCGCAGGCGTCTTCGACGCGAGCTGCTCGAAGGCGGCTCGTGGATCGACGTCCGGCTGGCCGTCCTTGCCGGCAGCACCGCGCAGGAGGTCGTCGATCTGCTGGAGCTCTTTCTTCTGAACGACGGCATCCGGCCCGTTTTCTACCAATCCGAATACAACCGCTACTACGAAGAGGCGCTGTTCGACTCGGCCCGGCTCGAAGAGTTCCAGCCCGACGTCGTCTGCATTCACACTTCCTCGGTCAACGTACTCCGCTACCCCCGGCTCACCGATTCTGCAGATGAGATCGAGCGCTGTCTCGACTCCGAGGTCACCCGCTACGAATCGATCTGGAATGCCTTGACGACCCGCCTCGGCTGCCAGGTGATTCAGAACAACTTCGAGCTGCCGGCGAGCCGGGGAACAGGCAGTCTCGATGGCGCCTCTCCGGCGGGACGGACCCATTTCCTCGGCCGGCTCAATCTCGAGCTGGCGCGCCGCGCACAAGCCGATCGCCGCATCGTCCTGCACGATCTCGCCTCGGCTGCCGCCATCCCCGGCCTCGATCACTGGAGCGACCCGGCCCGCTGGTTCAGCTACAAGATCCCGACTACGCCGGCGGGCAGCGCCATGTGGGCGCATTCGCTGGCCAACGTCATTCGCGCGCTCTACGGCCGGACGCGCAAATGCCTGGTGCTCGACCTCGACAACACGCTGTGGGGCGGCGTGATCGGCGACGACGGCGCCGATCGCATTCGCATCGGCAGGGAGACCGCCGAGGGGGAGGCGTACACCGCGTTTCAGGAGTACTGCCTCGAACTGCGGCAGCGCGGAATTCTGCTCGCCGTCTGTTCGAAGAACGATGAGGCCATCGCCCGGGAAGGCTTCTCTCATCCCGCCTCGGTGCTTCGCATCCATCACCTGGCGGCGTTCGTGGCGAACTGGAATCCGAAGTCGGAGAACATCGCCCGCATCGCCGACGCGCTGAACATCGGGTTGGACAGCATGGTCTTCGTCGACGACAACCCGGCCGAGCGGGCCATCGTCCGGGCGCAGCTGCCCGCGGTTGCGGTCCCCGAGGTCGGCGAAGATGTGAGCCGCTTTCCGATGATGCTCGATCGCGGCGGTTACTTCGACGTAATCTCCCTCTCCGGCGACGACGTCAACCGCAACGCGCAATACGCCGCCAACGAGGAGCGATCCGCGCTGAGCGCGATGTACGCCGACTACGGCCAGTACCTAGCGGCCCTGAAGATGCGCGCGGAGATCGCGCCGTTTCGCGACGTTTTTCTCGAGCGCATCACCCAGCTGGCGAACAAGACCAACCAGTTCAACCTCACCACGCGCCGCTACACCGTGAGCGAGATCGCGCAGATCGCGTCGGACCCGGCTTACATCACCCTCTATGGTAGGTTGGAGGATCGGTTCGGAGACAACGGTCTGGTCAGCGTGATCATCGGTCGCAGGGAGCAGGCCGTCCTGCACCTCGACCTCTGGTTGATGAGCTGCCGGGTGATCCAGAGAGAGATGGAGCTGGCAATGCTGGATGAGCTCATCGAGCGCGCTCGTGCCGCAGGCATCGAGACGCTAGCCGGCTACTACCTGCGGACGCCGAAGAACAACATGGTCGCCGATCATTACCTGAAGCTTGGATTCGATTGCGTATCGCGCGCCGAGGATGGAAGCCGGAGCGAATGGCGCCTCGATCTGAAGACGAACTCCGCTCCGCGGAACATCTACATCGCGAGGATTACCGAGTGACCGACATCCTGGAACGACTTCAACCGATTTTTCGCGACGTGCTCGACGATCAGAATCTGATCATCACCCGCGCTTCCAACGCCCGCAACGTGGAGGGATGGGATTCGCTGGCACACATCAATCTGATCGCCTCCATCGAACAGGACCTCGGCGTCCGATTCGCCCTCGGCGAGCTGCAGGACCTGCAGAACGTCGGCGACATGATCGATCTCATCGAGCGGAAGCTGCAGACGTGAACGAGTACCGTTGGGCGAATCTGAGCGTCGGGATGCGCGAGGAGCTCACGGTGACCGTTGACTCCGCCGCGATCGATACGTTCGCAGCGCTGACCGGCGACGACAATCCGCTGCACGTCGATCCGGAGTCGGCGCGCGCCGCCGGGTTTCGCGATCGGCTGGTGCACGGCCTGCTCACCGCCTCGTACTACTCGACGCTCGTCGGCATTCATCTCCCCGGCCGCTACGCCCTGCTGCAGGGGCTCGACGTCGACTTCGCGCTTCCGGTCTACCCGGGCGATACTCTGACGGTTTCCGGCACAATCGCATTTCTGAGCGAGGCCACGCGGCTGGTGAAGATCGACGCGGAGATCCGCAACGCCGAGGGCGCGCGCGTCTCGAAGGCAAAGATAAGGGCAGGCATCCGTGAGCGATGACTCGATCCTGATCATCGGCGCCTCCTCCGACATCGGAGCGGCGCTGGTCCGCCGTCTTGCCGCGGACGGCGCGCAACGGTTGCTCTGTCACTACAACACCGGCCTCGCGCGGATCGAGCAACTGCAATCGGAGCTCGGCGCGGCGATCACGCCGATTCACGGCGACCTCTCGTCGGCGTCCGGGACCGAGGCGTTGATCGAGTCGCTGCGCCGCGAGGCGATCGTTCCGCGTTCGGTCGTCCACCTTCCCGCCAGCAAGCTGCACTACGAGCGATTCGCGAAGACGAAGGCGTCGCTCTTCGATACCGAATGGCAGATTCAGGTCGGATCGCTGATCGCCATCCTGCAGTACTCGCTGGCGGGACAGAAACGCGATCAACCGCGGCGCCACGTCATCGTCGCGCTCTCCAGCGTGACGCTCGGTTTACCGCCGAAGTACCTCTCGATGTACACGACGATCAAGTACGCGCAGCTCGGGCTGGTGCGGGCGCTGGCCGCCGAATATGGCGAGCTTGGCGTGTTGGTCAACGCCGTTTCGCCGTCGATGGTGGAGACGCAGCTGCTCTCCGAGGTGCCGCGGCAGATCGTGGAGATGAGCCGGTCGCAGAATCCGATGGGCCGCAACGCCTCGGCCGGCGACGTTGCCGGCGTGATCGCGTTTCTCCTCTCGCCGGCGGCCGGGTTCCTCAATGGGGCAAACGTTCCCGTCACCGGCGGCAGCGTCGTCTGATGCCGTTCAACTCCTTCCCGTTCGTACTTGCCTTTCTGCCGCTGGTGGTGACCGGCTACCGGCTCGTCCTCAATCGCATCTCCCCGCGGATGGCGCGCGGCTTTCTGCTTCTGGCATCGCTGGCGTTCTACGGGCTCTATCGCTGGGAACACCTGCCGGTCCTTGCCGGCAGCATCCTTCTGAATTTCGCCGCCGCCCATCGCATCGCCCGGACCGAGGGACAAACGCGACTGCGATGGCTATGGGCCGGCATCGTCGCCAACCTGCTTCTGCTCTCCGCCTTCAAGTACGGCCCATCGCTGGCGCTGCCCCTCGGCATCAGCTTCTTCACACTGCAGCAGGTCGCGTTTCTCGTCGATGTGTACGAACGGCTGCTGGCGCCGCAACGACTGAGCATGCACGCGCTCTTCGTCGCCTTCTTCCCCTACGTCTCAGCCGGTCCGATCAGCCGCGGGAAGCAGATGCTGCCGCAACTCGAGCGTGCGGGTACGGACCGCGATCGCGCCTTCGACGTCGCACGCGGACTGGCGATGTTCGCCATGGGGCTTTTCAAGAAAGTAGTGTTTGCCGACTGCTTTCGAACGATCGCCGACAAAGGGCTGGCCGATCCGTTCGCGATGTCGTCCGCCGAGGCCTGGATCTGTTCGATTGCCTTCTCGATGCAGATCTACTTCGATTTCAGCGGCTACTCCGACATGGCCATCGGCGCCGCACTGCTCCTCGGCTTCGACATTCCGCGCAACTTCGAGGCTCCCTATCGATCGCGCTCGATCATCGAGTTCTGGCAGCGCTGGCACATCAGCCTCTCGCAGTTCATCACCACGTATCTCTACACGCCGGTCATCCGCCTGTTCCGCCGCGCCACGCTGGGCGCCGCGGCGGTGGCGACGATGGCGGCGATGCTCATCGCCGGCGTCTGGCACGGGTCGTCGTGGAACTTCGTGATCTTCGGCGGCCTGCACGGCGCGGGACTGGTGATCAATCAATACTGGAAGAAGAAGTCGAAACGCCGCCTGCCGGCGGTCGCGGCTTGGGCGCTGACCTTCGTCTGGATCAACCTGGCCTTTATCTTTTTCCGCCTGCCGGACCTGCACTCGGCGATGCACGTCACGCGCATGCTCCTGCCTTCCGCCGATCCATTCGCGCTGACGAAGATCGCCGAGGTCCTGCATCGTCCCGCGCTCTGGACGGTTGGACTTCCTGCATTGATCGCCGCGCCGCTGGCCATCTTCGGACCGACCTCTCACTGGTGGCTGGACGAATTTCGTCCCACCATCATCACCGCGGCAATCGTCGCCGCGCTGCTGCTCGTCGCATTTCTGTTCATGAACTCAGCCAATGCCACCGACTTCATCTACTTCCATTTCTGAGCCGATGACCGGCAGGCGCTGGTCGTGGCTCGTCATCGCCGCGGTACTGACCGTGGGCGGCGCGTTCGTCGCGAACAACGTTCGTCTCGATCCGATGGGCCTGTTCCATGCGAAATCCCGGATTGGCGTCTACACGAACGAGCGATGGTCGAAATACCTGCTGAGCCTTCGCTACGTGCCGGAGCAGTTCGAGGCCGTGCTGGTCGGAACGTCGGTCACCGGCAACTGGAACACGGGATTGCTGCCGCTGCGAACCTACAACCTCTCGCTCGAAGGGGGAAACATCTTCGAGGAAGGGCTGCTGCTCGAGAACGTTCTGAAGCGTCGCAAGCCGAAGATGGTCATCTTCTGCATTCACCCCTACCTGACGGCGAGCTACGGACGAAAGACTCCCTACATGACCCGCCGCGATTACTGGAGCGCCCTCGGCTCGCTGGAGTTGCTGAAGGCGTTGCACGCGGCGCGTCACAGCGGCCAGCCGGAGATCAACGAATTCGGCCGGCAGGACTACGTGATCCCTGTGCGGCCCTGGAAGGCGCAGCCGATGGATGCCGGGAAGTGGTACACCGTCGACGAGCGCTCATTCGCCGAGTACGGCCGGCTCGTCGCGGCCGCGAGAGCCGCCGGCGCCCGCGTGATCGCAGTCGTTCCGCCGGTGAACCAGGAGCAGTGGATCTACACCGCCGGCGCCTATCGCAATTATCAGAACCGCATCCTGCCGTTCTTCCACAGCGGCGAGCTGGTGATCGATTTCAACGCGCCGCAGTACAGCGCATTACGGGGAGACAGAGCCAACTTCCCGGATGGGATTCATCTCAGCACGCCGGCCGCGGATGCGTTCGTGCGCGAGCTGGCGCGGCTCGTCCTGGGAGATTCGTAAACGTTCCAAGCTCCTGGATGCACCAGCCGCCAGTCGTTCGAAGCGATCCGTCCCGGCACGATCAGGTAATCCGCCTCGGCCGCGATTCTTCGCGACGCGGCGGGCTTGCCGGCGGTGAACGCGCGCCAGATGTCGCGCCGTTCATCGACGTGGGAGTTGGCGATGAGAACCTGGTCGGTGTAGACGGTCGGCAGCCACACACGCCGCTCGGACACCATCACCGTGTAGAGCACGACCTGCGTCTGCAGTCCCTCCGGATCGACCACGATGGCCTGTTGTGGCGTGTGGTCGCGCAGCCAGATGAGTCCCTCGTGGTAGCCGGCCGGGATCGATTCACTGTGGCCGCTGGCGTTTCGGACGCGGTACCACGGAAACTGCAGAACGTACGCGGACGTCTGCGCCACTCCGAGCGCGACGAGCAGCGCCGCGGCCCATGACCGCCATCCGCCGGCAGCGAGATGCTCGATCGCGGGGGGAAGCAGCATGCCGAAGGCCACGGCGATCAGCGAGGCCGTCTTCATCGAGAAGTCGGTCAGAGAGCTCGATGCCGTCCCCGAGGTGTAGAAGAGCGCCGGCACGGCAAGCGAGACCGCGATCAGGATGTGAAAGAAGTTCAGCGACGTGCGGCGCAGCCCGCCGAGAAGGACGATGCCCCAGAGCGGCGCCATGCCGAACAGCACCATCCGGAAGAACTGGCCGTTGTCGAAGGCGACGGCGAGGTGGCGCGAGCCGCCGGTGGTGAGCAGTCCCATTCGAAGGAACAGCAGGACGGCCACGGCGCCGGTGGCCGCCGCAAGCGTCAAGGCCAGAATCGGCCGGCGCACGCGGCCGATGAGCACCCAGAGCAGCAATGCTCCGGCAAGCGAAAAAACGAGCGTGACGCTGTAGCCGATGATCGCCGCCAGCGCGATGACGCCGAACAGCGCATCGGCCAGCCGGCCCTCGCGATTCCATCGCTCGAGCTCAGCGCTCGTCAATAAAACCAGCACCAGGGCGAAGGTGTTGTTGCCGAACGAGATCATGCTGGCCAGCGGCGAGAGCAACAGGTGGTTGCGCCCCGGCAGCGCAAACCAGCCGATCGGAAATCGCGTGGCCACGGTCTGGTAGAAGTAGACCGTGAACGGCGCGAAGAGCATCACGGCCACGGACCACGACACATACCTTGGCGCCACGCGCGGCTGAAACCAGCCAGCGACCGTCACCAGCGCGAAGACGAACAGCGCCGCGATCAGCAGGTTCGCGAGGATCAGCGCGTTCGGACTGGGAATGTGCATCCCCAGAAAGTCGCCGAATGTCGCCGGCAGGACGAAGTAGAGCCAGTGATAGGCCAGGCTTCCCCCGCCGGATACCGGCGACAGCGGCAGCATCGGCGACGCGCGCAGCATGGCCAGCGCGGAGGTCAGATTGCCGAAGTCGATGGCGAAGAGACCGTAGTAGCGCACGACATCACCCGAGTGCACCTCGAACCCGAGCCAGACCAGCGCGAAGATCACCGGGAGAACGATGAGCACGGGAATGGCGACGCGCCGCAGCGACGGGCGCAATTCGTCGAACAGCGCGCGAGGTGACGCGAACGTCCACGCCGCGGCGGTGAGCGCCAGCGACGACGCCACATCGGCCACCATCCCATTGCCGAGCGCCTTGCGCGCGAAGTACCAGGGGACCGACAGCAGCACCACGAGCACCGCCGCGGAGGTCAGTCGCAGGTCGGGTGGCATGTCCCGCAGCAGCGGCGCGCGCGCGGCGATCACCACCGCCGGCAGCAGAAAGAACGCGACGAAGAGAATGAAGACGCCGGCGGTCGCCGGTCCGCCGCCGAGGTAGACCAGCACGCCCAGAACGATGACCGCAACGAGCGCCTTCTTCACGATCTCCACGCGAACATCGCCTCGATCACGCGGTCCTGATCGCTGGTGGTGAGGTTGTTGTAGAACGGGAGGCGCAACAGCCGGTCGCTGATGCTCTCCGCCACCGGACAGTCGCCGGCGCGCCCGCCGAATCGCGATCCCATCTCCGAGGCGTTCAGCGGCAGGTAGTGGAAAACGGCGTTGATGCCTTGCGCGCGAAGGTGGGCGATCATCGATTGGCGCTCCTCGAGCGACGGGAACAGCACGTAGAACATGTGGTACGGCTGCTGGCAGTCGTCAGGAACGACCGGCATCCTTACCCCCCGTTTTTCACACCACCCCTTGAGCCCCTCGGCGTACCGCTCCCAGATGCGGCGCCGTTTCGCCTGGATCTGCTCCGCCATCTCGAACTGGCCGAGGAGATACGCGGCCAGCATGTCGGACGGGAGATAGCTCGAACCGATGTCGACCCAGGTGTACTTGTCGACCTGCCCGCGAAAGAAGCGGCCGCGGTTGGTGCCTTTCTCGCGAATGATCTCGGCGCGCTCGACGAGGGCGGGATCGTTGATGACCAGCGCACCCCCTTCGCCACAGTTGATGTTCTTCGTTTCATGAAAACTCTGCGTGGCCATCCGCCCGAACGTGCCGAGGAGCTTGCCGCGATACGTCCCGAAAAGACCGTGGGCGTTGTCTTCGATGATCTCCAGACCATGACGTTGCGCGATCTCGACCAGTCGCTCCATTTCGCATCCGACGCCGGCGTAATGCACCGGCGCGATGGCCCGCGTGCGCGGCGTGATCAGCGATTCGAGCTGTCGTTCGTCGATGTTGAGCGTGTCGGGACGGATGTCGGCGAACACCGGCTTGGCCCCGCGAAGGACGAAGGCGTTGACACCGGAGACGAACGTGAACGACGGCACGATCACTTCGTCGCCGGCCTCGAGATCGAGCAGGATGGCCGCCATCTCCAGCGCGTGCGTGCAGGAGGTGGTGAGAAACACGCGCGCGCCGCCCCCGAAGATGGCCTCGATCATCGCGCTCGTCTTCCGCGTGAACACGCCATCGCCGGAGATGTGCCCGTTGTCGATGGCCTGCCGCACGTACTCCAACTCGCGGCCTTCGACGGATGGCTTGTTGAACGGGATCGACGCGCTCATGTGGTGAGAATACCGCCGCGCGCGCGCGCGACCGCAAGAATGCTCGTCCCGAACGGAATGGAGCGTCCACGAGCGACGGCGCGGGTTTCCGCGGTCAGCAGTCGCGCGAGGACTCTCCCGGCGCCTCCGTTTGCCCCGTGCTCCTGCCGGATCGACCCTTCGCCGACGGGGGTTCGCATCCCGAATCTGGATGGAAGCGCGCGAAACAGAGCGACGGGCAGCGTCAGCAGGCTGAAGACGCAGGTCCGATAGAGCATTTCGAAGCCGGCCGCATCGAGTGCGGCGCGGAGCGAGCGGAGAGCGTATCTGCGAAAGTGTCCGGCGGCTTCGTCGTCGAGGGACCACAACCACGGTCCGGCCGGCACAGTCAGGTACACCGGCGCGCCGTCCATCAGGAGCGGCCGGATCGCGCGAAGAAAGTCCACATCCTTCTCGATGTGCTCGATGACATCGAACAGACCGACGGCGCCGAGCGTGCCGGGACGAAACCGCGCGTCCGCGAGAGTGCCGCGAACGACATTCGTTAGTCCCCGCTTCACCGCATTCGCCGCTCCGTCACGGCTCGGCTCGATAGGGACGACTTCGTAACCGAGCCCTGCCAGACCCTGCGACACGAAACCGTTGCCACTGCCAACATCGAAAATGGCGCCGCGCGGCGGAAATCGCCTCACCGCGGCAGCGATGACGTCATTGCGATGGGCAAACCAGAAGGATGATTCCTCGACGTCGAAACAGAGGTCGGCGTCGCCCGCCGGATAGGAAATGGCTTCACCGGAATCGTCCCGCGTTTCCCAAAGGCCCGCCCGAGTTTGTACGAGACCATCGGCAATGGCAGCGAGGTCGATCACCGTTCTCCCCAGATGTAGCGCGGTGCATCGGGCCCCGTCATGAACAGCAGGTCGAGCACCGTCACGAACGGATCGAACGGCGGGTAGAGCTGCGGGTACTCAGGGTATTCGTACGTCATCCACTCCAGCTCGATCCCGGCGTCCGCGAACTTTTCGGGCTCGATGTAGTCGCGGGCCGACGGGCCGCTGAGGTAGTGCGTGCCGCCGGCTTGGCGCAAGACGTCGATGAGGCGATCGGTCTTGTGTCCCGTCGCATGCATCGCGGACGATCGAAGAAAACGCGTGTCGCGGATGCCGAGGCGCGAAGCGATCTCGATGGTCGTGGCGATGGTGAAATCGGCCAGGAGCGTTGGGGGATTCTCGAAAAGACTCCGCAGCCACTCTCGATCGAAGTACGGCGCCTCGGCGTACGAGCGTTGCAGCGCCTCGAAGTGCTCGCGCGGCCACGAATCGCCGATCGGCGTCACGGCGTTGATCGGGATCTTTCCGCTGACGATGCCTCGCTGCGGCACCGGAATGGTCAGCCACTGCGTTCCCTTCGGCGTCTTGATCCGGTTGCGATTGCGCCAGCCGTTCTTGTCGTACTGCACGTCGTCGTAGAAGACGAAGACGTCGGCGCGATGGATGAGATCAAAGTAGCCGCGCCACGGGATGTACGAGGGCTGGAGGATGACGCATCTCATTCGCCAGGCTCGAAACGCTCCAGCGCCGGCGAAACCGGCAGGCTGCCGTAACGCGCGTCGCGAACGACGATCCGCCCGCCGCCGTCCCGTTCGACGCGTCCCTCGGCGTACCAGGCCATCACTTGCAGGAACATCGGCTCGAGCAGCCGGTAGACGCGGCGTCCGTAATCGGCCAGCGTTTCGCCCGGAATGGTGGCGACGACCGCCTGGGCGATGATGGCGCCGGCATCGACTTCATCGACGACGTCGTGGACAGTTGCTCCGCCGAACCGCGCGCCCGAGGCCAGCGTGCGCTCCATCCCGCGCATGCCGATGAACGCCGGCAGCAGCGCCGGATGAACATTGATGATGCGTCCCGCGTAGTGCCGCACGACCTCGGCGGGAAGTACACGATCGAAGGTGAGGGCGATGAGATCGAGCTCCGCTTCGATGAGGACTCGCGTCAGCTCGCGATCGAATGCCGGCCGGTCGGCGGGATCGAGCCGGACGCAGCGAAGTCCGTTCTGCGAACAGAACTCTTCGAGATCGGGCGACGCCTTCGTCTCGGTAACCACGAGCCTCGGATCGATCGACAGCGCCTCACGATGCCTGACCGCGGCGCGGAAGAGCGAGCCATTGCCGGAGACGCAGAAGCCGGCTTTCAGGCCGGTCATGCGTAAATTTTCTCCTCGGGAACACCGACCGCGATGAGGTTCGCGCGCATGCGCTGGTGATAGCAGGGGTTGGCGGCGATGAAGACGCGGCCGATGCCGAGCTCCGGAATCGATTTCGAGCCCTGAATCTCCAGGCCCGCTTTCCGGCTGCCCCAGATCTGTTTGTTGTCGTCCAGCAGGTAGCGAATCGCATCCGCGCGGCCTCGGGCGTCGTGCCGCGCCCACAGACCGAGGACGCCGAGACCGTAAAGGGCGAGCGTCTCGCCGGGCTGCGACTCGCGAAGCATCCGGTCGAACGAAGCCATGCTCGTTTTCATCGCCGCCGCATGCGCCTCGACCAACGCCCGAGCCGCCGGGACGTTGGCGGCAGAAGGCCGCGACTTGTCCGCATCGCGAACCACCATGTCCCACAGCCAGACGCGATCGTCGCGGGCGTCGCGCCGCTCCAGAATCAGACCGGTGCGGCGATACAACTCGTCGAGCGTGTCGGGGGTGAAGTGGGTCAGGTGATCGAAGACGAGCAGGTCGTCCGGCTTGACGACGAAATTCGGGACGCCGATGTAGACGCGGCCGCCGGGCGCAAGGTTCTCGGTGACGAGCGCGAGGAACTCGACCGGCCGCGGCACATGCTCCATCACGCCACTGACGGCGATGAAGTCGAACTTCTGATCGCGGAAGGGCGCGGTCTCGAACGGCCCCTCATGAATGGCAACCTCGGGGAGAATTTTCTTGAAGTACTCGGTGGCGTTGAGACTGGGCTCGACAGCGCTGGCGGCCCAGCCGGGATGATTCTTCAGGAATTTGCCGAGCAGAACGCCCTTGCCGCATCCAATTTCGAGAATGCTTCCCCGCTCGGCGAACGGCGTGCGCTCCAGAAACTCGAGGATGGCGTCGCTCTCGCCTTTGGCGCCGCCTTCGACGTGCACCTGAAACTCGCTCAGAGCGCTGTCGCCGAGGAGGTCGTACTGCTCGGCGTAAAACCGCGGCGTGTCGATGCGCGCGCCGCCCTGGTTCCAGACCGCTCCGCAGTCATTGCAGAAACGGTTTTCGGCGGGGACCTCGAAGATTTGCCGGTCGGTGGAAACGGACGACGACATCGAGAAAACGTGGATCGTTTCCGGCGAGCCGCAGATGACGCAGGGATCGGTTTTCGTGGTCAATCGGTCACTCCATCGACTGCTTGCATTTCCGCTGCTCGGGCGGCGCATAGTACTCGTCAAGCGAGACCGGAACCTGGCTGAGAAAGCCGAGCTTCTGGATCACGCGCTCGGGCAGTCCGGAAAGGTCGCGGCCGGCCAGCATGCGCGGGATGTCGAGGCGCTGCTTCATGTAGGGCCGGCACATGTTGAAGGTAAGGCCGTGGCGCCACTCCGCGGTCGTGTTGATTCCGCCTCGATGCCAGGTACGCGCGTGGAAGAAAAACGCCGAACCCGCGGGCATGATCAGCCGCTCGGCCTTAGTGAAGAATTCTTCGTCCGAGGGGGCGTCGAGACGCGTGTGCGAACCGGGAAGGTAATACGTCGCGCCGTTTTCAGCGGTGAAGTCGTCCAGCGCGATGGTCACGCCGAGGTTGGTCATGTAGCCGGGGATGACGCGCGGACAGTCGACGTGCGTGCGGCCTGAGTAGTTCGTCGCGTGCGGCGGCATCGAGGACGACGTGTAGGCATAGACGATACAGCTCGGTCCGAGCGCGGCTTCGATCGGATCGATCAGCGGCCCGTGATCGAGCAACTCCAGGAACGAGCGGCCATGCATGTAGCAGGCGAGCACCATGCCGTAGTCGGAGTAGTCCGTTCCGTCGTGGTATACGGCTTCCGCGTCGATGGCGGCGAGTAGGTCTTTCTTCAGCTGGGCGATATGAGCGGGGCTGAGAACGTCTCGTTCGACGAAGGAGCCTTTCTCCTCGATCTGCTGGCGCCAGGCGGAGCGTTTCGCCTCGCTCGAGGTTTCGGTTGGGCTCACAGGCAGCATGGACGTTGAATCGATGACAGCCGCCGATGATAGACGAATCGCGCAGCGTTGACGGAACGAACGAGCGGGTGCGGCCGGTGCTCTGGCTGTTCCTGACTCTGTCTCTCGTCTGCCAGGCCTCGGCGGTCATCCTCGGCAAGGTCGCGGCGCTGCGAATGGGTCACCCGACCGTCGCCGCATTCATCGAGAGTCCTTGGTACCTCGGTACATTGATTTGCCTGATGCTGCAGGCGTTCTTCTGGCAGCTGGTCCTGCGCGGCGTGCGGCTCTTCGTGGCCTACCTCTTCACCAGCCTGAATTACCTGCTGATCCTGGCGGCCAGCCGCATCGTTTTTCTGGAACGCGTCACGCCTCTGAACCTGATCGGCGCGGTGGTGATCGTCACCGGCGTGTACGTGGTGGTGCGGGAGGATCTGCCGTGATGCAGATCGCCATCTTCATCACCGGCGTGTGCCTCGCCGCGATCGGACAGGTGCTGATGAAGAAGGGCGCAACCCGAGGGCGCTCGATCTTCCGATCGTTCTTCGACCCGTTCGTCATCACCGGCTACGCGTTGATGCTGGTCTCCACCGTAACCTCGACCATCGCGTTGAAGGTTCTGCCGCTCAAAGTGACCGTGACGCTGCTGCCGCTGGGGTACATCGTGGTGGTCCTGCTCTCCGTGGGGCTGCTGCGCGAGAGAATGCGCCGGCATCACGTCTGGGGGATGGTGATCATCCTCACCGGCATCGTGATCTTCAATCTCGGGCGGTGATCGTTTCGGTGGTTTCTTTCACCACGTAGACCGGACGCTCCACGCTGCGATTGAAGATGCGCGCCAGATACTCGCCGATGATCCCGAGCGCGAAGAGCTGCGCGCCGGAAAAGATGGCGATGGCAGAGGCGAGAAACGGAAAGCCGGGAACGCTTCCGCCGGCGATCAGATAGCGGCCGAGGACGTAGGCCAGCACACCGAGCCCGAACAGCGTGAAGAGGAAGCCGACGGAACTGGCCAGCCGCAACGGCGCGGTGCTGTATCCGGTGAGGATGAACATCGCCGAGTTGATCAGCTTCGACGGTGTGTAATTCGATCGTCCGATCGTGCGCGGCAGATGTTCGCACTTCACCGAGGCGAAGTTCGAGGTCCCCCACGAAAGGAGGACGTCGATGATGACCTCCGGGCTGTTGTAGGCGCGGAATGCGCGGCGCAGATCGGTGCGGAAAAGACGGAAGGCGCTGATGTCGACGAGCGTGTCGATGCGCATGACGAAGCCGAGGGCGCGTTTGGTGAAACGGGAAAAGAAGTTGCGCCAGAAGCCGTGCGGAAGCGTGTTCGCGGTGCCGTAGACGACATCCACCCCCTCGGCGAGCTTGGCCAGCAGCTTCGGGATCTCTTCCGGCTGGTGCTGCAGATCGTCGTCCATGGTGACGGTGACGCTGAACCGCGCCGCGCGCGTGCCGGCCAGGAGCGCGTTGTGCTGGCCGTAGTTGCGGAGCATGCGGATGCCGCGGACGCCGGGAAAGCGCGCGGCCAGCTCGCGGATGACCTCCCAGCTGCGGTCGGCACTCCCGTCGTTGATGAGCAGGATCTCCCACTCCCGCGCAACCGACGGCAGGACCGCGACCAACCGCTCGACGAGCGGCGTGAGCGATCCCTCGCTGTTGTAGACCGGCACGACCACGGCAATGCCGTCGCGGAGAGCGTCGATGTTCGCGGAATCCATCGGATGAGGCCAGAAAGCATCTTACACGCGGGTTGTTTTACCGAGCGCTGACAGTTCGTTGATCGAGGACCCCTATGATTCCCGGCATCGCAACAAAGACCCTCGATCCGGTCCTGCGCCAGTTGGTGGAGTTTTATTCGACCACTCTCGCATCGTATGGCCCCACGCCGCATGGCGTCGGCTGGAACTCCGTCAAAGCGCAGCAGCTTCGGTTCGCGCAGCTCTGCAGCGGTCTCGATACCGAGGAACGGCGGTCGATCATCGATTACGGCTGCGGTTACGGCGCGCTCCTGCCCTACCTTCGCTCCCTCGGCGGCAACTTCGATTACTGGGGCTACGACATGTGCGGGGACATGATCGAGGCGGCGAAGAAAGAGCTCGGCAGCGAGCCGGACGTGCATTTCACCACCGAGCGCGAGGAGCTGCCGCAGGCTGACTACTGCGTCGCCAGCGGCATCTTCAACGTCAGGTTCGACGCCGGCGATGACGCCTGGCACGACTACATGATCGCCACCGTCGAAGACATGGCCGGCCTGGCCAGACGCTGCATGTCGTTCAACGCCCTCACCACCTATTCCGATCCGGAGAAACAACGTTCGGATCTCTACTACGCCGATCCGCTTCGGATCTTCGACTACTGCAAGCGGAACCTCTCCCGCGACGTGGCGTTGCTGCACGACTACGAGCTGTTCGACTTCACCATCGTGGTGCGCAATCCGCGGTAGGCGCCGCCCGTACAATGGCGCTCGTGCGCGCGTCGCTCGTTTCGACCGTGATTCCCGTCTACAACCGCGCGGCGATGCTGCGCGAGGCGGTGGGCAGCGTGCTGGCGCAAACGTACCGGCCGATCGAGATCATCATCATCGACGATGGCTCCACCGACGACACGGCCGCGGTCGCGGACAGCATCGCCTCGGCGAACGACGGCATCGTCCGCGTGATCCACAAGCCGAACGGCGGCGTCGGCAGCGCGCGCGAAGCCGGGCGATGCGCCGCCGAGGGGGAGCTCATCCAGTATCTCGACAGCGACGACCTGCTGCTGCCGGAGAAGTTCGCGCTGCAGGTCGCCGCGTTGCGCGCCCAGCCGGAGTGCGGCGTGGCCTACGGGCGCATCCGGTACATCGGTCCGTCGGGAAACGAAATCGCCTGCGACTGGAAAGAGGCCAATCAGGTCCAGAACACGATCTTCCCTTCGTTTCTCATCGCGCGATGGTGGGAGACGGTCTCGCCGCTGTATCGCCGCTCGGTGACCGACGCGGCCGGCCCGTGGACCGACCTGCGGCTGGAGGAAGACTGGGAGTACGACTGCCGCGTGGGCGCGCTCGGCACGCGGCTGGCCTTCGTCGGCGAGGTGGTGGCGGAGCATCGCGATCATTCCGACGGTCGCTTGTCGCGCGGCAGCGGCGCCGATCCGGCGCGGCTTCGCCAGCGGGCCAGGGCGCATGAGCTGATTGCCTCGCACGCACGCCGCGCCGGGGTCGACGCGCACGCGCCGGAGTTTCAGCACTTCGCGCGCGAGCTTTTCCACCTCGGGCGCCAATGCGGCGCGGCCGGGCTGGCGGAGGAATCGAAACGCCTGATCGCCCTGGCCGGCTCGATCGCTCCATCAACCGATCTTCGGATCTACGAGCTCGCCGCGCGCGTGATCGGCTGGCGGCGAGCCGGCCAGGCCGCCGAGTGGATCCGCCGATGACCGCGATCTCGGTAGTGATGTCGGTCTACAACGGCGCCCCGGCACTCGCCGCAACGCTCGACAGCATCCTCGGCCAGACGGAGCGCGACTTCGAATTCATCATCGTCGACGACGGCTCGACCGACGCCACGCCCGCGATTCTCGACGCCTACGCCGCGCGCGACCCCCGCATCCGCATCATCCGCCAGGAGAACGCCGGGCTGACGCGCGCCCTCATCACCGGCTGCGCGGCGGCGCGCGGCACGTACATCGCCCGGCAGGACGCGGGCGATCTGTCGCTTCCGACGCGCCTGGCAAAACAGAAGTCGTTGCTCGACGCCGACCATGATCTCGTCTTCGTTTCGTGCTGGACGGAGTTCGTCGGGCCGATGCTGGAGCCGTTGTACGAAATGCACGGGTCCGGCCGGGCGTCGGAGGCCATTGCCATTCTCGACTTCGAGCAGCCCGCCGGCGTCATCGACGGGCCGACCTGCCATCCGTCGGTCATGTTTCGGCGCGAGGCCTACGAACGAGCCGGCGGCTATCGCCGGGCGTTTTACTTCGGTCAGGACTGGGATCTCTGGTACCGCCTGGGCGCGGTGGGCAAATTTCAGATCGTGCCGGAGGCTCTCTACCAGGCGCGCGTTACGCCGGAGAGCATCAGCGGACGGGCGCACGATGCGCAGCAGAAGCTCGGGGAGTTTTCCCTTGCCGCGGCTCGTGCCCGCGCGCGCGGCGACTCGGACGCGAGCTTGCTCGAAGACGCGGAACGGATCGGCGCATCGACTCCTCATGCACGTTTCCGGCGCAGCCGCGGGCTCTACTTCATCGGCGAAATCCTCCGCCGCCGCGGCGACCGGCGCGCCCGTCGCTATCTGCGACAGGCCATCGCCGCCAGTCCCTTTTCGATTCGGGCGTGGATCCGATACCTGCAGTCGTTGCCGCTGCGATGATGGCCGCGACCGCTGCGTTACACTCCGGCGATGCCGAAGCTTCCTGTCAGCGGCCGCTATCTGCCAGAGCTTGACGGAGTGCGCGCCATCGCCGTCGGGCTGGTGCTTCTCGTTCACTGCGTCATCGTGCCCGAGCACGGCCTGGTGGCGTGGGCATTGCGGCATACCCTGTCCAATGGGTGGATCGGGGTCGACCTCTTCTTCGCCTTGAGCGGCTACCTGATCACGTCCATCCTGCTGCGCGCGAAGAGCCGTCCGCACTACTTCCGCAACTTCTATGCGCGGCGCTTCCTGCGCATCTTTCCGCTTTATTACGCGATCATCGGCATCCTCGCCGTCGCCGCGGGGTGGCTTTCGTTCGGACCATTCCGGCCGGCGTGGCCGTATCTGACCTACACCTCGAATCTCTGGCTGGTCTTCAGCGGACACGAATGGGGACCTCTGGGACATACGTGGTCGCTGGCGATCGAGGAGCAGTTCTATCTGCTCTTTCCGGTACTCGTTCTCTGGCTCGACAAGCGGCGGCTGCGCTACCTGCTATGGACGCTGGTCGCACTTTCACCCGTCATTCGCGTGGTGACGAATGCGCTCACGTTTCCGGGTGCATCGTCGTTCGCCACATTCTGCAGGCTCGACATCCTGGCCATGGGCGCGCTCATCGCCGTCACCTTCGACGATCGAACGGAGATCAGCGACGCGGCGGTGAAACGGCTCAAACTGGCGCTCGGGTCGTTGACCGCCCTATCGGCGATTCTGTGGCTGACCAAACAGCTCGATTTCAAGAAGGTGTTTTTCAACGCCATCGGCCTGACCGTGATCGAGGCAACGGCCGCGCTCTTTGTCTGCTTCGTCCTGGTCGGGCCGGGACGGGTGATGGGGAAACTGCTGCAGTTTCCGCTCGCCGTCGGCATGGGCCGGATTTCGTATGGCATCTACCTCATTCACTATCCGGTGGTGCGCATCGTCGAAGGAGAGGTTCGCCAACACCTGGCGGACGGCTGGGGGCGAACGGCCGCGATTGCCGTCACGAGCATCGTGCTGACGCTGATCATCGCCATCATCTCGTGGGTATCGTTCGAGCGTCCCATTCTCCGGCTGAAGCGGCTGTTCTATGAAGAGGGAGAAGGGGCGGCGCGGGTCGAGGCGGAGATGATCGAGAAGCCGGTTGCGCTCTCTTTCCACGATGAGGCGCTGACGGAACCGCGGGGAGTCCCGCCCTGAAAATCCTGATGATGGCGGATACGCCGTATGACCCGAACCGCGGCGCCGCCGGCACGGAAGTGCAGACTCTCATCGCCCTGCGGGCGCTCGGCCACGAGGTCGATGCCCTGTGGGCGAACGACCTCGGGCGACGCATTCAGCACGGCAACCTGCACCTTCTCTTCGAGTTGCCGCGCAACTATCGGCAAGCCGCCGCCGATGCGCTTCGGCGCAAGAGCTATGACGTGATTCACGTCAACCAGCCGCACGGGTTTCGGGCCGCGCGCGCGGTCCATCGCCTATCGCCGAGGACGGTTTACATCCATCGCTCGCACGGGTTCGAGCTGAACGTCGAGGCGACGCTGCAGCCGTGGCGCGGCGTTTACGACCGCGACGGGCGGAGCATCGCGCGGCGCTTGTCATCCAAAGCCATGGCGTCGCTGCTGAAGCGGCATTCGCTCGCCATCGCCCGCGAGGCGGACGGGCACATCGTCTCCTCTTCGCTCGATGCCGCCTTTCTCCGGGAGGACCTCGGCGTCGCACCGGAGCGGATCGCCGTGATTCCGCAGGCGGCTCCCGATTCGTTTCTCGCATCAGAGGCGCCGGCGATGAGTCGCGCACGGCTTCGCCGCGTGCTGTACGTCGGCCAGTTTGCTTTCGTCAAAGCGCCGATGATTACCGCCGCGGCGATGAACAAGCTCGCCGAGGCGGATCGCGAACTGCGCTTCACCTGGGTCTGCGATCGCACCAGCGAGTCGGACATTCGCGCGATGCTGAGCGCCGAGGCGAATGAGCGTTTCGCACTGATTCCGTGGACGGAGCAGGACGCGTTGCGCGACATCTACGACGCGCACGGCATCTTTCTTTTTCCCTCGTTTTTCGAAGGATTCGGCAAAGCCTTTCTCGAAGCGATGAGCCGCGGACTTTGCGTCATCGCCAGCGACGTCGGCGGGATGCACGACGTGATCGAGAGCGGCCGCAGCGGATTTCTCGTGCCGCCGGGCGATGCCGTCGCGCTCGCCGATGCCGCGCTGGCGATCATCCACGATCCCGATCGCGCCGGCGAAATGAGCGTTGCCGCCACCATCACCGCGCGGCTCTACACGTGGGATCGCGTAGCGCGCGAGACCGCCGACTTTTACCGGTCGCGGCTGAGCACTCTGACCGGATGACTTAGGCGCGACGCAGCAAAAACGGAACCCGTAGGTTGAGCGCAAGTGCGTTTCGCCCGGTGTGCGGGGTGTTTCGCCCTGTGTGCGCCGTGTTTCGCCCAGCGCGCAGTGTGTTTCGGTCGGTGCGCGCCGTGTCTCGCTCGGTACGCAGTGTGTTTCGCGCGGTGCACAGTGCGTTTTCGCACGGTACGCAGTGTGTTTCGCCCGGTACGCAGTGTGTTTCGCACGGTGCGCAGTGCGTTTCGCACGGTGCGCCGTGTGTTTCGCACGGTACGCAGTGTGTTTCGCCCGGTGCACAGTGTGTTTCGCACGGTGCGCCGTGTGTTTCGCTCGGTGCACAGTGCGTTTTCGCACGGTGCGCAGTGCGTTTCGCACGATGCACAATGCGTTTCGCACGGTGCGCGCTGAAAACCTTCCGATTTTGCAGGTCTCTGTCTCAGCGTATGAACGATTCGGGCTATGCGAAGATGACCGGCGGTGAAGCGCCATCGGATCGCCATCGTCGCCTCGCACGTGATCCAGTACCAGGATCCTTTTTTCCGACTGCTGGCGGCCGATCCGGAGGTCGATCTGACGGTGCTCTACTGCTCTACCGCCGGCGCGCGCACCTATCGCGACGCCGACATGGGAACGGCGCTGAAGTGGGACGTGGAGATCCTCACCGGCTACCACCACAGGTTTCTGCGCAACCTCGTGCACGACAGCAACCGCGGCTGGACACGCCACATCAATCCCGGCATCGTGCCGGCGCTTCTGCGCGGGCGCTACGAGATGGTGATCTTCATGCTCGGCTGGGGTTCGATCAGCGCGCTCCTCGGCATCATCACCTGCCGCTTTGCGGGCATCCCGTTTTTTCTCTACGGCGACAGCAGCTTTCCTCCGCCGGAGACGACGACGCGGCAACGAGTCCGCGCCCGGATGATGCGCTTCCTCTTTCGCAACACGACCGGGTTCATGGTGTCGGGCGCGCTCAACGCCGATTACTACCGCCACTACGGCGGCGATCCCGAGCATTTCTTTCTCCTGCCGTGGGCCGTGGACAACGATCGCTTCGCCGCGGCCAGCCGTTTCGGGCCCGGCGAGCGCGAAGCGATGCGGGAACGGCTCGGCATCCGTCCCGATCAGACGGTCTTCGTTTTCTCGGCGAAGCTGGTCGAGCGAAAGGACCCGATGACGCTGCTCCGCGCGTACGGGCAGATGCCCGATCGCGACCGCGCCGCCATTCTCTTTCTTGGCGACGGCATTCTCCGCGAACCGCTGGAAACGTACGCACGCGATCACGGTCTTCGCCACACGCACTTCGCCGGCTTCGTGAACCAGAGCGAGCTGCCGAAGTACTACGGGATGTCCGACGTCTTCGTGCTTCCCTCGACCTACGAGCCGCGCGGCGCGGTGATCAATGAAGCGATGGCCTGCGGCCTGCCGGTGATCGTGACCGGCCGCTGCGGCTCGATCGGCGACATCGTGCTCGAGGGAGAGAACGCGTTCATCTATCCGGCCGGCGATGCCGGCGCGCTCTCGGCGGCGATGACGCGCCTCGCCGGCGATCCCGCTCTTCGCGAGCGGATGGCGCGGCGCTCGGTCGAGATCATCGGCAGGTGGACATTCCAGCGCGGCGTCGAAGGGGTGAAAACGGCGCTGGCGTATGTCGGGCGAAGGAAGGCGTCGTGATCACTGTCGCCATCCCGACGTACAACCGCGGCGCGATCGTGGCCGAAACCGTTCAGCGTCTCTTCGCGCTCGATCCGCCGCCGGACGCGATCGTCGTCGTCGACCAGAGCGCCGAACCGAACGAGCCGCTTTCGCGGTGGCATCGGGAAGGGCGCATCCAGCTCATCCGTCTCGATGCTCCTTCGATTCCGCGAGCCATGAACGAAGGATTGCTGGCGGCGAAAACACCGGTCGTTCTCTATCTCGACGACGACGTCGAGCCGGCGCCGGGATTGATCGCCGCGCACGAACGCGCGCACGCCTCGGCGGAAATCTGGGCGGTCGTCGGCCAAATCCTGCAGCCGGGAGAAGAGCCGCGCCACTTCGCGCAGCCGGAGGACGACCTCGAGTTTCACTTCAGTCATGACGAAGGGCGTTTCGTGGCCAACGTGATGGCCGGGAACCTCTCCGTCAAGCGCGAACACGCCATCGGCGCCGGCGGCTTCGACGAGAACTACGTCGGCGCCGGGTACCGATTCGAGACCGACTTTGCCCTTCGCCTCGTCGCCGCCGGCGGGAAGATCTGGTTTTCCCCCGAGGCATCGTTGCGGCATCTCAAGTTGAGCACGGGAGGGCTGCGGTCCTTTGGCGACCATCGCAGCAGTCCGTCACCGGCGCACTCAGCGGGCGACTACTACTTCGCCATCCATCACCGCCCGCCGCTGTGGCGGTATGCGATGCGGCGGCTGCGCAAGAACGTGGTGACGCGCTATCACCTCGCACATCCCTGGGCTATCCCGACCAAGCTCACCGGCGAGCTGCGCGGGATTCTGCTGGCGAGAACGCTGGCGCGCCGGGGGCAGCGACTGATCGCTCCGAAATGAGCGGCTCCAACTCCGCGTTTGCGACCCAGAACCCGGAATGATCACCGTCCTCTTCATCGCCATCCTGATGCTCTCGATGACCGTCGCGCTCGTCGACTGGCGCCGGGGATGGCTCCTGGCCATTCTCTGCGGCGTGCTGCAGGATCCGGCGCGCAAGATGACGGCGGGAACGCCTGTGGCGATGTCGCTCAGCATCGTCCTGGTCTACGCAGTCGTTCTCTTCGCCGCGCAGTCGGAATTGCAGGCATATGCGCGCGATTTCATCCGCCGCTTTGCCAACCTGTACGCGGCCGGAATCCTGGTGATCGTCTTCCTGGCGCTGGCGGCGGTGAACGGCATCGCCACCTTCGGAATCAGTCTCTGGAAGATTCCGGCGCTCAGCCTCTTCATCTATTGCATTCCCGTTCCCGCCGTCCTCCTCGGGTACACCTGGCTGCAGCGCGAAGAGCAGTTGGAAAAGCTCTTCCGCTTCTACGCGGTGATGACTTCCGTGGCATTGATCGGCACCCCACTCGAATACTTCGGGGTCGGCTCCAGCGCGCTCGGAACGGTCGGCATCGATTACAACCTGCGGTTCATCAAAGGCGTCGAAGTCCGCCTGCTCTCCGGCTTCTATCGCGCGCCGGACATCATGGGCTGGCACGCCGCCACGCTGGTGTGCGTCGGCGTGATCATGGCCCTTCGTCACCGCAGCCTGGCCAAGTCGTGGCCGTGGATGCTCGCCACGGGCTGGGGCTTCCTGAATTGCGTCATGAGCGGGCGGCGCAAAGCGGTCTACATGGCCGCCGCATTTGCCGTAGTCTTTTTGTGGCGCTACATCCACCGGCTGAAAGTCGCGGAAGCGTTTGCGTTCGTGCTCGTAGCCATCGTTCTCGGCGGAGTGGCAAATGAGATCAACAAGAACGCCGACTCGAGTGTGTACGCCCGAGGAACGGCCACGACCCGGGAGGAGCTGCTGACGCGGCTCGAAGGAGGCCTGGGCGAGACCGTCATTCAGTACGGCATCATGGGCGCCGGTCTGGGCACGGCCACGCAGGGAACGCAGCATCTGAGCGGCGGTGTCGGATTCGGCTGGCAGGAAGGCGGACTTGGAAAGCTGGCCATCGAGCTCGGCGTCCCCGGCCTGCTTTCGCTGGCGCTGACGGCGCTGGCGATGATGCAGTTGCTCTTCAAGATCACGAAGCATCCCGACATCCCCGAATCGTCGCAGCTGTTGCGCGTCGGACTTTTTGCCATGTTCATGGGTGATGCGGTGACGTTTCTGGCGTCGGCGCAGGCGTATTCGGATCCTCTGCTCACGCTCTTCAGCGCTTTCACGCTGGGATGCCTTTTCGCCACCAGCCAGCTCGATGAGCGCGCTCGTGCGGCCAGCGCGGCGAACGCGGTCACGGTACCGGGGCAGCGTCCGGCCGGCGCGGTCGCATCCATCTGAGCGCGGCCATCAACCCGCAGCCGAACCAGAGCGCCATCATCGGCATCACTGGCACGCGGAAGCGCGACGTGGCCTCGGCCATCGAACAGGCCACGAGGTAATACGCAACCAGCGCCGCCGAAGCGAGCGCCAGATGACGGTGGCGGCGCAGCAACCAGACGAAGCCGGCGAGCGCGATCAACGTCGTGGTGATCGTGTAGCAGAGGATGACGATCTGGGATGTCCGCACCGAGGCGCCGGCGAGTTCCTGAAGCTGCTTCGCGCCTCCGCCGAACAGCGTTCGCGCCAGCGCCAGCGCGTACGCGCGGAGATACGACATCGGATGGTGCGCGATGACCGGCAGCGCCAGCGATGAATAGCGCTCGGTGTGGAAGTGATCGATCGAGCGTACGACGTGATTCGAATACGTCGCCTGCGGCGGATCGCCCGCCTCCCGCGCGAGCTCGTTGCGCCGCCGGACGATGTTGGCGCCGTAGTCACCCGGATCGCCCATCGCCAGCGTGGCCGCGGCGCGATCGAACAGCAGGCTCCACGAAGTGATCGTGCTGACGGTAAATCCGCCGCCAACTGCGGCATTGCGCGCCGACCAGGCCATCGGAAAAACGAGGAAACAGATCGTGAAGGTGAGAATGCGTGCAATGCGTCCCGGCCGCCGCTCGGTGGCGATGACGGCGATTGATGGAATGACCGCGTAAAGTGCAATCGGTCTGACGAGAACGGATGCGCCGGCGACGAATCCGGCAATCGCAGCAGAGCGGGAAGTGCTTCCCCGCCGCGCCAGAAGGACGAATACGATAAAGGTCAGCGCGGTGAAGAGCGTCTCCGTCACGACCATGTTGGCGTGGACGAGCGAGGGAATGTCGAGCGCCAGAAAGATGCCTCCCGCCAGCGCTGCTCCCGCGTCGTCCAGCATGCGCAACGAGAAGAAATAGACGCCGATCGCCAGACCGGCATTGATCAGGTGCTGCAGCGCGACGATGACCACCAGCGCATTCGGTAGCGCGATGAAGGGCATCAGAAACAACGGATAGCCGGGCGTGCGCCGCGTTTCGAAGAGGCCGTAGACGTTTCGAAAACCGCTGCCGTGGGCGAGGTTTTTGGCGGGAGCGAGGTACGTCGGCGAATCGTCCATCTGCCAGGCGTGGTCGAGCGCCATGTAGCCGAAGTTGGCGGCCAGGGCGACGACGATCACGATCGCCGCAAACAGGACGCGCGTGCGATTCGCCGTTCTCACTGCCGGAATCGTATCAGCGGCTGGTACGCTTTCCGCTGTTGAGGATTCTTCACGTCGTCCCGACCTATCTTCCCGCCACGCGGTACGGCGGCCCGATCTACGCCGTCCACGGTTTGTGCCGTGCTCTGGCCGCGCGCGGACACGACGTCGATGTCTTCACCACCAACGTTGACGGCGATCGCGATTCCGAGGTGCCACTCGACGCGCCGGTGACGCTCGACGGCGTGCGTGTGCACTACTTCGCATCCTCACTCGCCGGCCTCCGGCGGAGGTTCTACGTCTCGCCGTCGATGCGTGCGGCGTTCGCGGACGAGCTCGTTCACCGCGACGTCGTGCATCTGCATTCGATCTTTCTCTGGCCGGCGTACGCCGCCGCGCGCGCCGCGGAACGAGCGCGTGTGCCGTACGTGGTCTCGCCCCGCGGAATGCTCGTTCCGGAGCTGATCCGCCGGAAGAGCCGGCTGGTGAAGAGCGCCTGGATCCGGCTCGTGGAGAGGCGCACGTTCCGCCATGCATCCGGAATCCATTTCACCGCGCGGCAGGAGTGGGACGATGCGCGGCGGATTCACATCCCGCTTCCCGATCCGTTCATCGTGCCGAATGGGATCGATCTTCCGCCTCTCTCATCAACCGCGCGCCTCGACAACACGCTGCTCTTCCTCGGCCGCATCAACTGGAAGAAGGGACTCGACCGCCTCCTCGATGCCATCACCACCGTTCCCACGGTCAAGGTGATCATCGCCGGAAACGACGAAGAGGAGCTCACGCCGAAACTGCGCGCCCAGGCGGAGCGGAACGGCATTGCCGGTCGTGTCGACTTCCGCGGCCCGGTGAGCGGCGCGGCGAAAGACGAGTTGCTGCGGACGTCGACGGCGCTGGTGCTGCCGTCGCTCTCCGAGAACTTCGGCAACGTGGTCCTCGAGGCGATGGCGGTGGAGATGCCGGTCATCATCACACCCGAGGTCGGGCTGGCTTCCGATGTGGGGCCGGCAGGAGCGGGAATCGTCACCAGCAGTCTCCCCGAACCGTTGAGCGCGGCGATTCGCGGTCTGCTCCGCGACCGCGAAGCTCGCGCGGCGATGGGGAAGCGCGGACGGGAACTGGTGGAAGCGCGCTTCACCTGGGAGCGCGTGGCCGCGCAAATGGAAGAGCACTATTCGCGCATCATCAGGCGCTGACACGAATGGCCACCGTCGAGATCATCATTCCGGTCTACAACCGCGCGGCGCTGGTTCGGGAGGCCATCGAATCGGCGCTCGCCGAGGCGAACGACGTGCCGCTGGAGATCATCGTCGTCGACGACGCTTCGACCGACGGAACGTGGGATTCGTTGCGCGCGTACGACGATCCGCGGGTTCGCTGCCTGCGCATGGAATCCAACGGCGGCCAGTCCGCGGCGCGGAATCTCGGCCTGGACAGAGCCCGCGGAACCTACGTCAAGTTTCTCGACTCCGACGACATCCTGATTCCCGGCCACCTCGGCGCCGAGTTGCAGGCCCTGCAGACGACGGGAGCCGAGATTGCCGTCTCCGGCTGGCTCTCGGAATCGAACGGAAAGACCACCAGGTCGGAAGCGCCGGTGTTTGGCGCGGTCGTCGACGACATCCTGGCCGGCCTTGCCGTTCCGACCTCGGCCGCGTTGTACGCGCGAAGAACAGACTGGCGCTGGGATCCTTCGCTCCGAAAGCTCGACGATTGGGACTACTTCTGTCAGGCGGCCCTCGGCGCCCACGGCATCACCACCGTCGAAGGTCCTTCCTACGTGGTCCGCGAACATCCCGGCGCGCGAATGACCAACACCACGATGCTGGCCAACGCCCGGGAACATCATCGAATCCTCCAAAAGATCGAGGACAGGCTGGCCGAAGGCGGTCTTCTCACCGAACCGCGCAAACGGCGCCTCGCCCAGTATTTCTACAAGGAGATGCGCGTGTTCTGCCTCAACGACCGCGCGGAATTCGAGGCGGCAGCAAACCACATCCGATCACTCGATCCCGCCTTCCAGCCTCGCGATGAAGAACAGCAACAGTTGATGCGATTCCTGGCGCGCATCCTCGGTTTCCGCAACGCCATCGTCCTTCACAGCGCCATAAAGCGGCTGGTGAAAGGCAGCGGAGGAGATCACTAGATGCTCGACCGCATCACACCGCTGATCCTGACGCGCGATGAGGAGGCGAACATCGGCCGGACGCTGGCGCAACTGGCGTGGGCGCGCGAGGTCGTGGTCCTCGACAGCGTGAGCACCGACCAGACCGTTGCCATCGCGAAGCGATTTCCGAACGTGCGCGTCGTCGAGCGGCCGTTCGACTCGCACGCCGCGCAATGGGCGTTCGGCGTGAAGCAGGTCACGACCGAGTGGGTGCTCACCCTCGACGCCGACTACTTCGTCCCCGGCGCCTTCACGAACGAGCTGGCTGCGCTCAATCCGCCGCCCGATCTGGCCGGGTACCGGGCATCATTCACGTATGCCATCGAGGGTCATCCCATCCGCGGCGCGCTCTACACGCCGCGGGACGTGCTCCTGCGCCGCGGCGCATTCGAGCTCTGGCAGGACGGCCACACGCAGCGCGTGCGCGTGCGCGGCCGCGTGGAGCGGCTCAGCGAGCCTCTCATCCACGACGACCGGAAAACCGTGAGCCGGTTCATCGAACGGCAGAAAGCGTACATGCGCCAGGAAGCGGCGAAACTGCGAAGCACTCCGTGGCCCGATCTCTCCTTCTCCGGCCGCGTGCGTAAACTGCGCGTCGTTGCGCCGTTTGTCACCCCGCTCTACGCGCTGTTCGTGAAGCGGACCATTCTCGACGGCGCGGCCGGACTCCGTTATGCGTTCGAGCGGTTTCTGGCGGAGGCCATCCTCTCGATCGAGCTCTTCCGCCGCGGTTGACTCACTGCCGCCGGATCATCACGTCGCCCATCACCAGCAGGTCCATCTTCGTGCGCAGAAAGCAGTCGAGCGCCTGCGCGGGCGTGTTCACCACCGGCTCGTTCTCGTTGAACGAGGTGTTGAGGACGAGCGGGATGCCGGTGGCGTCGCGGAAGGCTTCGATGAGGTGGTAGTAGCGCGCGTTCTGCTGTTCATCGACCGATTGCAGCCGTCCGGAGCCGTTGACGTGTGTGACCGCCGGGATCTGCGCGCGCTTCTCTTCGCGGATCTGGTAGACCTGCAGCATGAAGGGGACGTCGTAGTCGGTCTCGAACCATTCGCCGACGGCCTCGCGAAGGATCGACGGCGCGAACGGACGGAAGGACTCGCGACGTTTGATCTTCTGATTGAGGATGTCCTTCATATTGCCGCGGCGCGGATCGCAGACGATGGAGCGATTGCCGAGCGCGCGCGGCCCCCACTCCATCCGCCCCTGGAACCAGCCGACGACGTCGCCGTTGGCGATCTGAGCGGCGGTGCGGCGGCAAAGATCGCGCTCGTCAGCGACGCGCTCGATGGTGCAGTGCGCGGCGTCGAGATCGGCCTGGCGCCCGGCGATCGATTCGTCGATGGCAACGTCGTCGTACTCCGGCCCCCAGTACGCGTGCGTCATCACGAACGATTTCGTGTTGCCGAGGATCTCGTTCCAGACCCAGTACGCCGCGCCGATGGCGCCGCCGGCATCGCCCGCCGCGGCCTGGATGTAGAGGTCCTTGTACGGCGAGCGATCGAAGACCAGACCGTTGGCGACGCTGTTGTACGCGCAGCCGCCGGCGAGGCAGAAGCGGGGATTCATCGTTTTCTCGTATAGCGCGTTGGCCAGCGCGAAGAAGGCTTCCTCGAACATCGCCTGCATCGAGGCCGCCAGATCTTTGTGCCTCTGCTCGATCGGTTCCTCGGACGTTCGCACCGGTCCGAGGCGCTCGATGAGGTGCTGCGAAAAAACAGGCCCGATCACCGGCATCCCGCCCTGCCAGACCATGTCCAGACCGGCGGAGTGATGCGTGAAGTAATCGAGGTTGAGCCGGAAGGTGCCGTCGCTCTGCACGTGGACGATGTCGCGCATGGCCTCGATCTGCGACGGCTTGCCGTACGGAGCCAGCCCCATGACCTTGTACTCGTCGCCGTAGTGGGGAAAGCCGAGGTATTGGGTCATGGCCGTGTAGAAGATGCCGAGCGAATGCGGGAAGCCGACCTCGCCGAGCACCTCGATCTTGTTGCGCGAGGCCAAGCCCCACATCGAGCTGACGAAGTCGCCGAAGCCGTCGACGGAGAGCACCGCGGCATCATCGAACGGAGCGACGAAGTAGGCGGAGGCGAGGTGCGCGCGGTGATGCTCGACGTGATGCAGCGCCGGCTTCAGCGTCGCCACGCCGAACGCCTGCATCAACTCTTCTTCGATCCCGCTGATGCTGGCTCGATTGGCCAGCCGCTTTCGAATGGCGCTGAACGAGGGCCGCTTCGCCAGGATGAATTTCGCTCGTTGAAACAGGCGCACGTTCGGGTCGCGGTTGACGGCGATGTGATCGACGTCGTTGAGATCGATGCGCGCTTCATCGAGGCAGTAGCGGATCGCAATCGAGGGAAATCCGGCCCAGTGTTTGATGCGCCGGAAGCGCTCTTCCTCGGCCGCGGCCACGAGCTTGCCGTCGACGATGATGGCCGCGGCGGCGTCCGCGTGGTGGGCGTTGATGCCGAGGATGATCATGATCCGGGAGCACAGACAGGAGTGTCCGTGCCACATTTGCTGTCGTGTTGTGGCACAGACACTCTTGTCTGTGCAGATAATGGCCGCACCGCATGAGCGCGCGCCGCATCCTGTTCGTGAATCGCTTCTTCCATCCCGATCATTCTGCAACAAGTCAGATGCTGTCCGATCTCTCGTTTCATCTGGCTGCGCGCGGCTGGCAGGTGGAGGTGGTGACCAGCCGACAGCGCTATGACGACGCGGCGGCGACGCTTCCGCCGCGCGAAAAGGTGAATGGCGTCGCGGTACGGCGCGTGTGGTCGACGCGCTTCGGCCGCGGGTTCCTTCCGGGACGGGCGGTCGACTACGCAACGTTTTACAGCAGCGCGTTTTTTGCGTTGTTGCACCGGGCGGGTCGCGATACGACGATCGTGGCGCTGACCGATCCGCCGCTGATCTCCGTCGTCGCCGCGGTCGCGGCGATGCTGCGGCGCGCCACTCTGGTCAACTGGACGCAGGATCTCTTCCCCGAGGTGGCCGAGGCGCTGGGCATGCGCGCGTTGAAAGTGCTGCGACGCGTGCGCGACTGGTCCCTTCACCGCGCGAAGGCCAACGTCGCCCTCGGCGATCTGATGGCGGCCCGGCTTCCGAACGGCGCGGTCATTCACAACTGGGCCGACGCGTCGTTGCATCCGGTCGATCTTCCGCACGCCCGCTTCGTGGTCGGCTACTCCGGCAACCTCGGGCGCGCACACGACGCCCGGACGATGCTCGCGGCGATGCGCGCGCTGCGGGACGATGACGGAATCGAGTTCGTCATCACCGGCGGCGGCGCGCAGCTCAACGAGCTTCGCGCCGGGCAATTGCCGAATCTTCGCTTCGCCGGCTACGCGCCGCGCGAACGATTGAGCGAGAGCCTCTCCTCGGCCGACGCGCACCTGGTCACGCTGTTGCCATCGCTCGAAGGGCTGATCGTGCCCAGCAAGTTTTACGGAATCCTCGCCGTTGCCCGGCCGGTGCTGTTCGTCGGCGCGCGCGACGGCGAGCTGGCGCGTATCATCCGTGCACATGGATGTGGATATGTCATCGAGCCGGGCGACGGCGAAGAACTGTCCCGGCGGATTCGCGAGCTGGCCGGCGATCGTGATCGCGCCCGCGCCATCGGTCTGCGCGGCCGGCGGCTCTACGAAGAAAAATTCGCGCCGGACATCGCCTTCGCGGCGTGGGAGCGAGTCCTGACGTGAGCGGCCGCGGCGCACGGATCTTTCTGATCATCGTCGCCGCGGCGATGACGACGGCCGCCATCGTGTTCATCCTGCGCCCGCCGCGGTTCCGGTGGGTCTCGCCATCGACCGACGCCCGCGCTCTGGCCGCCCGGATCGCCAGGCATCCGACGGACTGGGAGTCCGCGAGCGCATTGTCCGAGGTCGCGCTCGATTCGCGGCTCGAAAACAGGATTGCCATCTGGCGCGCCGCGTACGAGCACGCCTCGCTGCTGGCGCCGGAGCGCTCCGATCCCGCCAACGGTTTTGCCCGGGCGGCGTTCTTCCACTGGAACGAGCTCTCCGCGAAAGACCATCAGGACGCGTTGAACGCATTCGCGCCGCTCCTTCGCGATGAGGGTCTTTTTTCGCGCATGGCCAAGCCGCTCTTCGAGCTGACCGGCGATCTCTCGCTGCTCAAGCACGCGCATCCGCCCACCAGGTACGCCAGGGGAATCGTGACGGAGCTGGCGGTGACCAACGGATTCTTCGACGACTACCGAATGCTGCGCGGCGAGACCGAGCGGCGCCTCGCAGACGATTTCAAGGCGCAGCGGCACACGGCCACGCCCGCCGAGCTGATCGCTCGCTTCCCCGACCCGCCGTATCACGCGGATGCAGAGCCTTTGATCACCGGTCTTCTGGAGGAGCTGCATCGCCGTCCGCTCGATGACAATCCGGGCCGCAAGGGCGTCATCGACGCTGTCGTCGACTACGCGCTGCGGCACGACCTCGGGCCGCTCGATGGGCTGGAGGTGATCACCCGAAAGCCGGACGCGGCCTCGATGGACACCCGCATCAAACTTGCTCGAAAACTGGGATTGACCAACCTGGCGTTTCAGCTCGAGCTGGCCTCCAACGATCCCCGCCATCCTCCGCCCGCGGATTCCGATTGGCAGGGGCTCTGTAACCAGGACATCTGCTATCGAGCCTGGCGAACGATCGAGGCCACTCACGGCGTGTCGCTGACTATCGACACCGTCGAGACCGACAACGTGCCCGCGTATGTCGAGGTCTATCTGGATGATCTCCGGCTCGCGGAAGGCGAGGTGGGCGCGAAACGTACGTTCACTCTTCCCGTGGGAGCCCGCGGCGCTCACCGCGTGGAAGTGATGCTCGCCAATCCGATGACGCGGAATCGCACCTCGCGGCGCATTCGCGTCGCGAGCATCACGGCTCTCTAGCGACCACCGCCGCTCCGGCGATCGCCGCCAGCGTGATCGGATTCGCGGGGATGAAAAAGTTGAAGTCGACCAGCGCGTGAATCATGGCGATGGCCAGACTGGTGAGGACGGCCATCTTGAACGCCCGGCGCCGCCAGCTCATCGGCTCGCCCTCGGGCCCGAAGGCGTTCCGGGCCAGCGACGCGAAACCGCCGAGGAAGGGCACGAGGGAAACGACGAAGCCGAGCGCGCCGGTCGTGGCCAGAATCTCAGCGTAGTCATCGTGGGCATGGTTGGCGATCACCTCGCTCGACGTCGCCTTCGTCGTCAGCACGAGATCCTCGTACGTTCCGGCGCCGCTTCCGAAGATGGGGAACTGCTCCCAGATCCGAATGGCGCCGACGATGGAGGCGCGGCGTGCATCGAGTTGGGAGACCCGGCTGTTCTCGAAGCGCGTCATCGTCTCGGCATGGCCGAGAACGAGGATGGACGCCACGATTGCCGCCGAAGCCGCGACGGCGATCAGGATGCCCCGAACGAGAGCATGCTGTTTACCGCTGACCAGCGCCCCCGCGATCGCAAAGCCGCCGACGATCGCCAGCATGGCGCCGCGGGACTGCGAAACCAGCACGGCCGCCATGCAGCCGAGCGCGGCCAGCACGCCGAACGTGAACGCGACAAACCGGCGCTCCACGAGTTTGACCAGACGGCGACTGAATGTCGCCCCGGCCGGCGCCGCCGTGTGCCACGCACACGCCGAGATGTAGAGCGCCATCGGCAGAATGATGGCCGCGTAATTCGCAAAGTGATTCGGGTTGACGAACGTCCCGGTCGCGCGCCCGAAGATCAGCGTGTTCTTCCAGCCCCAGATCGAATAGCGGCCCAATGCCGATTCATGCACGGCGTAGAGCGCCTCGAAGACGCCCAGACAGGCCAAGACGGTGGCCAGGATCGTCCGCCGGGCACTGTCGCGAACGAGGATCATCGACGAAAGGAAGGTCGCGAAGTAGGCCAGCACGCGATACAGATGCAGCGCGGTCTGCTCGGGATCGATGGAGATCGGATGCAGCGTCGATGGCGGGATGCCGGCAAGCGCTGCCAGACGTGTGGCCCGATCCCAGATCTCCGCCGAGTGTGGTGAAAGTGCGCGGAGGATCGGCACCGGCAGCGGCACGAGCTGCAGCACGATCACCAGCGCGAACAGAACACCGCCGATGATCCAGAGACGGCCCGGCCGGCTCGGGACGAACGGTGACGGGCTTGCCGCGCGCAGCAGCGCGGCGGCGGCGCAGAGAAGAAGCGCCGGAATGATCAACATCGGCTGCGAGGCGTCGCTGGCGGAGCCGAACGGCATCGGCACCCAGATCAGAAACGCCAGAAGGAGCACGAACAACCCGAGCTGTGCCGTGTTCCGCATCGGCCCATTGTAGAGGCCGTGCTACCATCACCGAGGTCCGATAGCAGTCAGAAAGGTATGGGAGGGTACGTGGGGCAAGGAAAGCGGCTTTTCATCGTCGCCATCATTTTGTGCGCCTCCGCCCGAGGTGTGTTCGCCCAAAATGGCCTTCGGGACCGGGAGCGCGCCTTCGCGGCGAGCCAGGAAATCGCCAACGATCTGCGTAAAGCGCATTTTCATCACGGCCCGTTCTACCTCCTCAGCACGTTCCAGCTCTCCGACATCGGCTACGACTCCAGCTTCTACGTCCCGACCGCGGACCGCCAGTCCGGCTTCCGTTTCGGCATCCAGGGACCGACCCGCCTCTACATCGTCCCGAGCAAGAAGATGATTTACTCGATCGACGTCCGGCCGGAGCTGAGCTTTTTCAGCCGCGGCAGACGGTCGACCGTCTTCGGCTACAAGGCGCGCGCGGACGCGCAATACCTTCTCAATCACCTCTACCTCGACGTCTACGCGGAGAACGCCGATCAGCTTCGCGCCGACGTCTCGGAGATCGCGCGCCTGCTCACCGAGAAGACGCAGGGGTACGGAGTTTCCGGCGAGCTGAAGTACTCGAGCCGCACCAGCCTCACCTTCAACGCCGCGGGCGGAAAGACCAATTATCCGCTCGATGCCATTCAGCCGGACGGAGTGCCAATCGAAGTGCTGAATCGCACCGGGCACAACTACCGGGTCGCCCTCAATCACAAGACCTTCCCGCTCACGGCGCTTTTTGTGACCGGAGAATTCAGCGATTACTCGTTCCCCGATGCCGTTTTCAAGAACGGCCAGCGCAGCTTTGCCGGGGCCGGTTTCGTGAACGACAACGGCAGGACGTTGACCCGGCTCGAGGCTGGAGCCGGCAAGCTCGACTTTTTCCGCCCCGGCCAGCACGATTTCCAGGGCGCCCTCGGCAATTTCTCATCGAGCCACAAGATCGGACACTCCACGACCGCTTCGATCAATGCGGCGCGCGATCTCGACTTTTCCGTCTTCATCTTCAACAACTACTACATCGCCGACCGGCTGAGCGCGGTGGTGGCATGGGACGCCACGCGCCGGCTGACGATTACGCTTCAGGGCGCCATCGGCCGCGATCTCTATGAGACGCCGGTGAACGGGCCGCACGGGTTTCTCAAACGCCGCGACGTGTTCAGTTTCCCCTCGATCGGCTTTACGTACGGGTTCGCCCGTTTCCGCGGCGGCCTCGACATCGGCTACGTAAACAGGACTTCAAACTTCGACGTGAATCTCGATCACGGAATACGCCTGCTGTTCCGTTTGTCGTTCACCCCGTAAATCGAATCACAAATAACTAACCGAGCCTCTGAAGAAAGTTGGCCCCTTTGATGAAGAATTTACATCACCGGGACGACGAGATGACGACTCCGCCTCTACGATGTGCGCGGTCCGATAGACGATGAGGGTTGTCCGGCTCGCCGCTGCTTCTGAAGCAGAAGCAGCGGCGTCTACCTCTGGGAAGGTCCAAATGAAACGAGTCTTCTCCATCGCAATCACCGCCGCCGTTCTGGCCTCTGCCGCATTCGGCCAGAATCAGAACGTCGTGCAGAGCCAGGTTCCGCCGGGATCGATGCTCGCAAACTCTGCCGCGCCGAGCGCCAGCGATGCCCCGATCGGACCTCGCGATTTCATCGAAGTGAAGGTTTTCCAGGACCCGAATCTCTACACCAAGATGACCGTGACCGATGACGGCCGCATCAACATGCCGCTGATCGGCAAGGTCGATGTCTCCGGTCTCACGCCGAGCGAAGTCGAAGCGCGGATCAAGGGTCTGCTCGAGAAGTACATCAACAATCCCGACGTCTCGGTGACGGTGCTCGAAGCCGGCAGCAAGCCGATCTCGGTCATCGGCGCGGTCATGCACCCGGGCCGCATCGGCATCACCGGGAACATCAGCCTGATCCAGGCGATCACGCAGGCCGGCGGCCTGGCTTCCGGCTATGGCCGCACGCTCTACGTTTTGCGCACGGCCGCGAACGGCCTCACCGAACAGATCGCCATCGACATCGACGATCTGATGGTGAACGGCAATCCCGATCTCAATCTCCCGTTGCGCGCGAACGACGTCATCAACGTTCCCATCGACAGCTCGATCAACATCTACGTCCTCGGCGAAGTGATGCATCCGGGGAGCGTGCAGTTCCGCCGCTCGCAGACGCCGACGCTTCTGCAGGCGCTGGCGGCGGCCGGCGGACCGACCGACCGGGCCTCGAAGCGGGTCATTCTCAAGCGCGTCGTCGGCGGCGCCGAGAAGACGTTCCATTACGATTTCAAGAAGATCATCGACGGCCGTCAGAACGACGTCGTGCTGCTCGACGGCGATCGGATCGTTTTCGCGGAAAGCTTCTTCTAAGCGCGCCCGGCCCGGCAGCTCAGACGCGCGGCGTTGAACCGCCGCCCCGTTCGTTGGAAGCCACTGGAAGCATTACCGGTTACCATCAGCCATGGAGTTGAATACCCAGGAAGTTCACCTCTCCCATTACTGGAACATCATCTACAAGCGATGGAAGGTTGCTCTCTCCATCGTCATCGTGGTGATGCTCGGGACGTATCTGGCCAGCGAGTTTGCCACGCCGCTGTATCGCTCCCAGATCGAGCTCCAGATCGACCGGGAGAATCCGAACCAGCTCACGGTCGACGATCTCTTCGGCATCGCCGCGTCCGATCAGGAGTTCCTCCAGACCCAATACGTCCTGCTCAAGAGCCGCGGTCTGGGCGAGAAGGTCATCGACGACCAGAAGCTTCTCAGCGATCCGGAGTTCTATCCGCCCGGCATCACCGGAAAAACGCCGGCGCAGATCGCCCAGATCCGGGCCTCGATGGCCGGCGTGATCAACGGCCCCACCGAAGTGAATCCCGTTCACAACACCTCGCTGGTCGACATCGGCTACGTCTCCACGTCGCGGCGCCTGGCGCAGAAAATCGCGGAAGGCATCGGCGAGTCGTACATCCGCCTGAACAATGAAAAGAAATTCGAGTCGGTGCGGGAAGCCAGCGAGTTTCTCCAGCGCCAGATCGCTCAGATTCGCGCCGACATCGAAGTCACGCGCCGCCAGTTGCAGTCGTACGGAGAGAGCAAAGGGATCATCTCCAGCGCCGACGCCAGCAGCATCCCCTATCAGCGCCTGATCAAGGCGAACGGCGACCTGCAGAACGCCACGAATCTCCGTCTCGAAAAGCAGAACGCCTACGACTCGCTGCTGCGCGCCACGCCCGAATCGATTACCAGCACCGATCCGCTGGTCAGCCAGCTCACGGAAGAGGAATCGCGGAAGAACCGCGAATACAGCCAGATGCTGACCACCTTCAAACCTGGCTATCCGCAACTGGTCGCTCTGAAAAACGCCATCGACAAGACGCATCAGGCCCGCATCGCCGCCATCAACGCCGCCTTCAGCCGGGCCAAGGAAGCCGCCCACCGTGAGGTCGTTTCCGCGCAGCAGTCCGAAGACCAGATGCTTGCGGCGGTCAACTCCCAGAAGCGCGACACGATGTCGATCAACGTCAGCGCCGCCGGTTTCACGGATCTCAGCAAGACGCTGGAGTCGAAGCAAACGCTGTTGGAGACGCTGGAGAAACGGCAGAACGAAACCGAGGTCACCGCGCGGCTGCGAGGCTCGGCGTCGTCGAACAACATCCACATCGTCGATCACGCCCAGTTCCCGGCCGGACGATTCAACGTCACCATGAAGAAGAACCTGCAGAGCGCTTTCCCGCTCGGCGTGGTTCTCGGTCTGGCGGCGATCTTCTTCCTCGAGTACATGGACCGTTCGATCAAGACTCCGGAGGAGCTCGAGCGCGTCACCAGGTTCGCCTCGCTCGGCGTCATCCCCTCGGCCAACACCGCGGGCAGAGGCGGTTACGGATACGGCTATGGCTACGGCCGGGGAACGCCGCGGCTTCGTCCCGTCACCGAAGGAGGCGAAGCACAGACCGGCATCGATCTCCTCCCGCACAGCGATTCGCGCTCGGCGATCGCGGAGGCCTATCGCGCCTTCCGAACGTCGCTGCTCCTCGCCTCGGCCAGTTCGCCGAAGGTCATCGTCATCTCCTCCACGTTTGCCCGTGAAGGAAAGACGACCACGTCGGTCAACCTGGCCACCGTTCTCGCGCAGATGGGCAAGCCGGTTCTTCTCATCGACGCCGATCTTCGCCGGCCACGCCTGCAGAAGGTTTTCCGCGGCAAGATGAACCTCGGGCTGGTGAACTACCTGGCCGCGAACATCCCGCTCGATGACGTCATCCAGGAGACGCAGGTCCCCAACCTCTCGCTCATCCTCTCCGGCCCTACGCCTCCGAACCCGTCGGAACTGCTCGGCTCCGACCGGATGAAGCATCTCATCCACGAGATCCGGGCTCGGTTCGCGTTCGTCATCTTCGACTCTCCGCCGGTGATGGCCGTGACCGACTCGATCGTCCTTGCGGCGAATGCGGACGGCGTCGTGCTCTGCGTTCACGGCGGCCAGACACCGCGCGACATCGTGCAGCGCGCGGCGGAGCGCCTTCGCCAGAGCAACATCCCGGTTCTCGGTGCCATCCTCAACAACCTCGACCTGCAGCAGTACGGCTACTCGTTCAAGAAGAGCTACTACGACTACTACGACGAGGAAACGCGCTCCTCGAAGGAAACCTCGAAGAAGGCCGGATAACATCGGCGAGATCTGCCTCGCATGATCGACATCCATCATCACTGTCTTCCCGGAGTGGACGATGGTCCCCGCACGCTCGCCGAGTCGGTCGCGCTCTGCCGGATGGCGGCCGGCGAGGGAATCGAGACCATCGTGGCCACGCCGCACGTTCTGCGGGGCCGGTGGAAGAACACCTCGCGCGCACAGCTGACCTCGGCCCTCGAGGAACTGCGCGCCACGGTGGGCGAGACGCCGCGCATCCTTCTCGGATCCGAATACTTCTTCGCGCACGACATGGACGAGATGCTGCGGATGGAGACGATCATCCCGCTCGCCCTCGGCCGCTACATCCTCGTCGAGTTTTCCAGCCACACGGTGCCGCCTCTCGTCCGCGATCCGCTGTACCGCGTCCAGCTCAGCGGGTGGACGCCGGTCATCGCCCATCCCGAGCGCAACATCGTCTTCCAGTCGAAGCCTGACTTCCTGGCGTCGCTGATTCGGATCGGCGTGAAGACCCAGGTCACTACCGGCAGCGTCACCGGCGAATTCGGCCCCGACGCGCAAGCCGCGGCCATCGACTGGCTGAAGCGCGGATGGGTGCACGTCATGGCCACCGACGCGCACGGCGTGGACAAACGTCCTCCGCGATTTCGGGCTGCGAGAGAGCGGGTCGCGGAGCTGGTGGGAGAAAAAACGGCGCAAGCGCTCTTCGTCGACAATCCAAAATCAATCGTAGAAAATCGCGGACTCGTGTACGATCCAGATCTGCCGGAGGCGTCCGGCAACGAATCCGGTCGTTTCTTCAATCGCATACGAAAGATGTTCAGCAAGTGAAAGCACAACTGCGCTCGCTCGTAGCGCTCCCCCTGCTTATCGTCGCCATTCCGGTCTTCGCGCAGAATTTTTACGAGGCGCGGTTCCTGAGCGGCGTCACGGATTTCAATCGCGGGGCCTTCGCCCGGGCGGTCGAGGAGTTGCGCGTGGCCGCCTTCGGGCGGGTCGATGACATCCCGGCTTACCAGACGGCGGAGATCTATCTCGCCGTCGCCAACGACAAGCTCGAGCGCGTCGAAGACGCTCGCGTCGCTACGCTCAAAGTGGTCCAGGCGGAGCAGATCAGCCCTGCCTACGAGAAGCTTTCCCTTCCGCCCGACATGCGCGCCAGTTTCGAGCGCCTGCTTCCGGCGCTGCTCACCCGCGAACAGCTCGTCAACGTTCCCGCCTTTTCACGATTCGCCAGCCAGGCGCCGTCAGTCCCGGCCGGAACGCCGACGCCGAGCCGCCGGCCCGCACCGATCGTCCCGACGCCGACGAAGAAACCGAACGTCGCCGTGACGGTGAAAAAGAATGACGACAAGGTCGATCAACAGCCGCAGCCGGCCCTCGACTACGGCAGGCTGGCGCTCGAACGCGTGGCCGCAGGCGATGAAGCGGGTGCCCGCCGCTACGCCGGCCTCGCCTTCGCCGCGGACGAAACGAATCCGAATGCGCACGCCGCGCTGGCCCAGATCGGCCGCAACCACAACGCCTGGAACGACATCGCCGCGCACTACGCGGTGGTCCGCACGCGCCGCCGGCTCACCGACGACGAATCGGCCGCCTACGTCATCGCGCTCGTGAAGACCGGCCGCGTCTCTGACGCCAACGGAGTCCGCAACAGCCTTCCCGCCTCCGTCGCCGCCCGGCAGGACGTTCGCGATGCACTGCAGTCGATCGAACCGAAGCCGGCGCCGCAGCCTCGCCCTGTTCAGCCCCAGCCTGTTCAGCCCCAGCCTGTTCAGCCCCAACCCGTTCCGCAGCAGCCTGTACCGCAGCCGGTCGCGCCAGCCCCTGTCCCGTTCCCGCAGCCGGCGCACGTCCCAGCTCCGGTCGCTCCGCCTCCGGCACCCGCGCCCGAATCCGCGGCCACGCCGCCGGTCACGGATCAGATCGCCGCGGCCGAGCGGATGGTCGGGACCGGCAACATCGTCGGCGCCCGCAGCGAACTTCGCAGAATCGCCCTGATTCCGACGCTCCAGCGCAGCGAACGCCAGACCCTCGCCCGCGCCCTCAGCCAGACCGCCCTCTACGCTGAGTCCTCCACCCAGTACCGGAAAACGTATCCGCTCAAGGCCGGCGAAGAGAGTCACATGTTCTACGAGGCGGTGAACCGCTACGAGCTCGGCGATTACTCGCTGGCCCGCCAGCTGATCACCCGGGCCATGCCCGCGCTGCCGCAGACGCCGGCCATCCTTGCGTACCGGGACCGGATCATGGCGCAGCAGTGAAATTTTGCCGTATCATCCTCCTTTCTCCGAGGTAATCATGAAGACCCGAATCCTCCTCACACTCGCCTTCGCGATGAGTGCCTTCTCCGCGCTGGCCGTGCAACCCGGCGCGATCGATCACGTTCCGCCCGGCTGCATGCTCGAAGGCGAAATGGCCATCATGAACGTCGAGACTGCTGATGACGGCATTCTTCGCGCGTACTTCCGCCGCCAGGGCGCCACCGACTGGTGTTTCGTCGACGGCAAGAACCTCGGCAAAGTCTCCCAGGTGACGCTGCCGAAATTCGATCCCAACGAGACGATCGAGTACTACTTCATCGTCCTCGAAGGACGGCGCGTCGTCGCCAAGAGCCCGCGGATCTACAACGCCCGGAACGAACGTCACTGCAATGCCGACTTTGCGCGGCACGCCATCATGCTGACACTCGAGTGCCTCCCGCCGGGCACCAACCCGATCTCGAACTCGATGTCCGCCGGCTACGCCATCAAGACCATTACCGGCACAGATCCAACGCCGAAACAGTCGCCCGAGCGTCCCGATGAAGCTCCGCGACCGGGCGCCGGCCAGCAGTAGAACCAGTGGATTAGTGCGCTTTCGCCTTTTTCACTTCCTCGGTCAGCGCGGGAACGATGGTGAAGAGATCGCCGACGACTCCGAGGTCAGCGATGCGGAAGATCGGCGCCTCGGGATCCTTGTTGATGGCGACGATGTGCTTCGATGACGACATCCCGGCCAGATGCTGGATGGCGCCGGAGATGCCCGCGGCGATGTAGACATTCGGGCTGACCACGCGCCCGGTCTGGCCGACCTGGTGCTGGTGATCGATCCAGCCCGCGTCCACCGTCGCCCGCGAGGCACCGACCGCACCGCCGATGGCGTGCGCGAGATCGCGGATCAGCGAGAAATTCTCCGCTTCCTTCAGCCCGCGGCCACCCGAGACGATGATGTCCGCCTCGACGATCGACAGCTCGTCGGCCTCGGAGACCTTCGTCTCCACGACCTTCGCTTTCGAATCGGTGGAAGCGGTGATCTCCACGACCTCCGCCGCCCCGCCGCCCGACTCCTCGGCCGGAAAGGCGTTGATGCGGGTGGTGGCGATCGCGGGCGACGAGCTGATCTCGACCGTCGCGAACGCCTTCCCGGAGTAGACCGGGCGCCGGGCCTGCAACTTGCCGCCGGTCCATTCGAGCCGGTCCACGTCCGAGGCCACGCCGGCGTTCATACGGGCGGCGAGTCGCGGCGCGAGATCGCGGCCGTTCGACGTCCCGCCGAAGAGGACGATCGACGCCGACGACTGCTCGACGGCCGCCTTCATCGCCGCGGTGTACGTTTCGGTGTTGTAGCCGCCGGCATTGGTGACGTAGAGCGTTTTCGCACCGTACCGGCCGGCGTCGTCGGCAGCGGCGCGATCGCCCGCGAATGCCACCAGATCGCCGCCTGCGGCTTCGGCCAGCTTGCGTCCGATCGACAGCGCTTCGCGCGATGCCTTCTTGAGTTTGTTGTCCTGAACTTCGCAGAAGACGAGAACCGTCATAGCGCCTTCGCCTCCTCTTTGATGTAGCGGATGATTTCCTTCGCCGCTGCCTGCGGATCGGCGCCGTCGATCTTGCGGCCGCCGCTTTTCTCGGGCGGCAGCGCCAGCGACACGACGGTCACGCGCTGATTGACGATGTCGGAATCGGAAAACCCGAGGTCCGCGATCGATTTCGAATCGATGGTGATCTTCTTCGCCGCCATGATTCCCTTGAGCGACGCATAACGCGGCTCGTTCAGGCCCTTCTGCGCCGTGATCACCGCCGGCGTGGAGGCCTCGATGATCTCCTCGGCTCCTTCGATCTCGCGATGCGCGGTGACCTTGCCGTCGCCGGCTTCGAGGTGCGTCACCACGTTCACCTGCGGGTATCCGAGGAGCTCGGCCACCATCGGACCGACCAGCGAGTTGTCGGTGCCGACGCCCTGCTTGCCGAAGAAGACGAGATCGTGCGGCAGCGTCTTGATCGCCGCGGCCAGGACCTTGGCGATGCCGAGCGAATCGGCGTCGGCCGATTCGCCCTTGATGTGCAGCGCCTTCGTCGCCCCGCGCGCCAGCGACTCGCGCAGCGCCTGCTGCACGCGGTCGGGCCCGAAGCCGAGAACGGTGACGTCACCGCCCTGCTTTTCCTTCAGGCGGATGGCTTCTTCGAGCGCGTATTCGTCGTAGGGGGAAACGATGTATTTGACGCCGGTTTCGTCGATGTGGCGGCCGTCGCCGCCGATTTTGATTCGCGTCTCGGTGTCGGGCACCTGCGCGATACAGACCACGGAATTCAAGGTTAGCCTCCGGTAAAGCGCCCGGATGATAGGGAAAAGGCACAAGGTTCGCAAACAGGCTCCGTATTCGCCAGCGGTCACCAAAAGCCAGCGAGAGCCCGAACGGAGGAACGCGATGCCATTCATGAACCGGCAGCACGAGGTGGATGCGAATCAAGCGGGCGCTCGCCGCATCTTCCGGTCGCCGATGACCGACTTCAAACGCCAGACCCGCGGCAACGGAAACGGAAGCCGCAGCAACGTCAAAGCGACCCCGCCGGAAGTGACGAATGCCGAGAATTTCTACTACATCAAGCAGATGAGCTCGCGCACGCCGATGGTGATCGTCATGACCGACGGCGAAGAGATCCACGGCTGGATCGAGTGGTACGACAAGTCCTGCCTGAAAGTGAACCGCGACAGCGCCCCGAACCTGCTGATCCAGAAACACTGCATCAAGTACATGTTCAAGCGGGAGGAGATGGAGTAGGGGCCGGCCTGTCACTACAATCCCCTGCGTGAAGCCTCTCGCCATCACGCTCGGCGATCCGTCCGGCATCGGCGCGGAGATCGTTTTCAAAGCGCTCGAGGATCGCGGAATCGCCGCGCGCGTGTTCGGCAGCCGGGCGCTCTCCCATCCGCCCGAAGGGATCGATTTCGTCGACATCGGCGGCGAAGGCCCGATCCGCTACGGCGCGATCGACGCGGGCTACGGACGCGTCGCCCTCGACTCCATCGAAGCGGCGTTGCGCGCCATCGACTCCGGCGACTGTTCGGCGCTGGTCACCGCGCCGATTCACAAGCAGTCCATCGCGCTGGCCGGTTCGCCCTTTCCCGGCCATACCGAGATGCTGGCACATCGCGCCGGTTTGAAACGCTATGCCCACGACTACGCGATGTATTTCGATTCGCCGAAGCTGAAGTCGGCGCTGCTCTCGGTTCATCTGCCGCTGCGCGATGCGATCTCCGGCATCAATGGGGACGACATCGCCGCCCTGGCCCAACTCACCGCGCGCGAATTCGCGCGCCTGTACGGACGCGCGCCGCGGCTGGCGGTCGCCGGCGTGAATCCGCACGCCGGTGAAGGGGGAAAGTTCGGCGATGAGGAGGCCATCGTCGCGCGCGGCGTGGCGCAGGCGCGCCAGGCGGGATTGACGATCAGCGGTCCGCATCCGGCCGATACGATCTTTCTCGCCGCATCGCGAGGACACTATGACGTCGTGCTGGCGATGTATCACGATCAGGCGCTGATCCCGATCAAGACCATGGCCTTCGATGAATCGGTGAACGTGACCATCGGATTGCCGTACCTGAGGGTGTCGGTCGACCACGGCACGGCCTTCGACATCGCCGGCCGCGGAATCGCCGACGCCGCGCCGATGCGCTACGCCATCCGCTGGGCGGCCGAACACGCCGGGAGCTTCGAACGATGAACCGCTGGGGCGCGCGCATTCTCGGACTGTTGCTGCTGGTCGTTTTCATGCTGCTGATGCTCAATCTGCAGCGGCAGCTTCTCCAGCTCCTGCGGCAGCGCGGCGGGACGACGACAACGACATCACGATCTCGATTGACTAGAATCGGCCGATGGACGTGAACCGGCTGATCAAGTGGATCGTCATCGTCGCCATCATCTTCGTCGCCTGGAAGTACGCCCTTCCGTGGGCGAAGCATCAGATGCAGGGACACGCGATCTCCGGCGTATCAACGGACAATTCGTGCGTCGCCGCCGCCCAGCGCGCATCGGAGGCCTGGGGCAGCGGGCTTCATTCCTTCGCCAACCCGCCTTACGACCTCGGCGCATGGTCGACTTTCCGCGACGACGTCGAAAAGAAGATCGCCACCGCGGAGTTTCAGTGCCGCGCGTCTTCGCAGTCGTGCGACGCGGCGCGCAGCGCCATGGCCGATTTGAAGAATCTGATCGCCGAGCTCGACGCCGCCATCACCAACGGCTCGCCGGTTCCGGATGACGCGGTGCAGCGGCAGGAAGCGATCGATACCAAGATCGAAGCGGCCGCGGAGCTTGCGCGGTCGGGGAAATAGCAGCGTCACACCCCCATCTCCTCCGCCAGCGCTTCGATCTCCTCGCGCAGCTCGCGGCGGGTGCGCATCAGGCGCGCGAATGCGGTACGCCGCGCCACGCGCCACGTCAGCGCGCGCGTGCGGCCGACGACGTCATCGAGCTGTTCGAAGAACCGCAACGCGATGTACCCGAGGAACGGGAGCAGCAACGCGGTAACGATGCCGAGGGGGACGCCGAAGCGCCACGCCACGAGCGCGCCCCAGGCGATGCACGTCAATGGATAGAGCACGATGCCGCCGACGAATTTGATCGTCGCCACCAGCTCCTGTTCTTTCGTCAGCCGCGTCGCCAGAATGCGAATCAGGCGATAGGTCGGATAGTGCGCGGCCGCGCCGATCACCGCCAGCGGCAGAGTGATGAGCAGCGTCGTCAGCGTTTTCACGCTGCCGCGCACGGTCGGTGCGGGCAGCGTTTCCGGCTCCAGCCTTGCGTCGCCGAGCTCCGATTGGAATCGTTCGAACCGCGATTGCAGATGCGCCAGCCGCGCCGGATCGCGTTCGCGAAGGTGGGCATAACCGGCGATGAAACGCTTACGCAGCGCCAGTTGCTCGGGAAGGCCTGCACGGCCGAGCGAGATGACCCGCTCGGCGCGGGCGATGAGATCGAGCGCTTCGCGCGAATCGGCCTGCAACGTCAGCGCAGCCAGCGCCGACTCGATCCGATCCGTCAGCGCTTCCACCGCATCGCGCGGCGGTTCGCCGTTCGCGTCGACCGGAACCGGCGCCACCAGAATGCCGTCGCCGAAATAGAGCAACGCGCTGCTGCGAAAGTCCTGCTTGGCCGTGTAGAAAATCGCCGTCGGGACGATGACGATGTCGGGACACTCCGCGGCGCCGCAGCCGAGGGCGATACGCGCGGCGCCGGTCTTCAGCTCTTTCAGGCGCGGCTCGCTGTGCGTCGTCCCCTCGGGGAAAATGGCGATGGCGCCGCTGCGCACCAGCAGCGACCGCGCCGCGGCGAACGTCTCGCGATTCTGCGACGTCGCATAGTTGTCCTGCGTGCGATAGACCGGAATCGAATCGAGGCCGCGCGTGAACCAGCCGATCACCGGCATCCGGAAAAGCGGCGCCTTCGCCAGGAACGAAACCGGCCGCGGCGTGAAGCAGAGCAGGAAAAGAGGATCGATCAGTCCGTTCGGATGATTCACCGCGAAGATCACCGGCCCGGCGGGAACTTTCTCCCATCCGATGATCTCGATGCGGCGGAAAAAGATGTTCGCGATCAGCCGGAGGAACGGCGTGACGAAGCGGCGCAAGTCAGCGGCCTCGCCACGCCGCATACATCCAGATCAAGCCGGCGATCACGATCGAGAGCGGCACCAGCATGAAGGCGCGCTCGAGCGATGAGTGATCGGAAACGATCCCGATCAACGGCGGCGACGGAATGTCGCCGACGACGTGCATCACCAGGACCGACAGCCCGACCGCCGTAGCGCGCTCGGCCGGCTTGACCACATTGATGATGGCGGAGTTGACCGGCCCCGTGCACATGAAGATGAACACCTCGGCGATGGCGATGGCCGGCAGATAGACGGACTTGTTCGGATTCGAAACGGCGACGTAGGTCAGCGGCGCCGCGATCAGCGTGGCGATGCCGGAGACCCACAGGTACGACTGCTTCGATCGTTTGAGAAAAAAATCACCCAGCCAGCCGCCGGCAAAGGTGCCGACGAATCCGGTGACGAGCGCGATCTCGCCAAACGTCGTGGTGGCGTCGCTGCGCGACATTCCCCGCACGCGCTCCAGAAACGCCGGCATCCAGAACCCCAGGCCGCCGAGCGCGAAGGTGTACGCGCCGTATCCGAGGGCAGTGAGGATGAAGGCGCGATTGCGGGAAAGGTCGCGATAGGCGTCGGTCCAATGCTTCGGGGCGACTGCCTCGACGGCCGCCTCATCGTGCATGCCCCTCGGCGGATCTTTCACGACGAGAACGAGAAGCGCGAGCAGCAATCCCGGCGCACCGGCGATCCAGAACGCGGCACGCCAGCCGTAGTGCTGATCGACCAGACCGCCGAGGATGTAGCCGGCAGCGGAGCCGATCGGAATCGCGGCGAAGAAGACGGAGAGCACCCGTCCGCGGCGCTCGATCGGGAACGAATCGGCCAGCAGCGCCGGTGCGATCGTTCCGTAGGCCGCCTCGCCCACGCCCACGGTCGAGCGGGCGATGAAGAGCGATGTGAAGCCGCGTGCGAAGCCGGCCAGCGACGTGGCCACGCTCCAGACGGCGACGCCGAGGGCGATGAGCGGCGGGCGTTTCTTGCGGTCACCTAACGCGCCGAAGAGCGGCGACGTCAATGTATAGACGACGATGAATCCGGTGCCGATGAGACCGAGCTGCGTGTCCGAAAGGTGCAGCTCCGATTTCTTGATCGATTCGACCACCGCGGCCACGACCCAGCGGTCTAGGTAATTGAACAGATTGATGAGCGTGAGGATGGTCAGCGCGTACCGCGCGGCGCGCTGCGCCGCCGGCGTCTCGATCGCTTCAGGCATGTCGCGAAGTGTAACCCTCGAAACTCCCCCGACGCTGGAACGTAATCAAACGAGCGCGGGTATCATGCAAAGCAACCATCCATCATGAAGAAATATCTCCCCTATCTGGCGTGCACGATCGGCATCGCCGTGCTCGTGATTCTGATCCCGCGCTTCAACGATGCCCAGCCGCAGGGGATCCGCCTCACGCGCGCCGACGCCGTACCGATCGCCGATGCGGAGGCGCGCCAGATCGGCATCCCGGTCGATCGCGCATGGACCGTGCTTTCCTGGCAGGACTCGCCGCTGCTCAACAAAGAGCTGGAGCCGAAACCGGATCTCCGCCGCCGCTCCGCTGATGATCCGGTGATCGGCCCGCGCCTTGGCGGTTACAAGCGCGTCTACTACCGCCGCGGCCTCGAAAAAACCATTCCGTACGGATACGTCGTCGTCGACCATCGAACGGGAGCTATCCTGATGGCGCGGCGGCAGCGTCGCGCCGAGGAGACCGGAGCGCGGCTCACCGAAGCACAGGTGCGGCCGCTGGCCGACGCCTTCGTCCACTCGCGCAATTTCCCCGGTGCGCCATCGCCGCAGTTCGAGGATGCCCGTCCGAACGTGCTGCGCTCCCGCACCGACTGGGTCCTTCGCTACCGCATCAAGACCAGCTTCCCCATCGGTAACGTCGTCCCGTACCTGAATGTCTATTTCGCCGGCGACCGATTCTCGGGATGGGTACTGGCGGACGAGTACGCCGACGGCAGCCAGTTCCGCGGCGACGACACCGGCAGCGGCGTGGCCAACATCCTCGTCCGCTTCGCCACGAACTACGCGCTGCTGTTGATCCTGCTGGTCATCTTCCTGCGCAAATACCACGCCGGCGAAGTCGGCGTCGGCACCGGCTCGATTCTCTTCGCGCTCACGCTTCTCATCTCGCTGATCATCGACGTGATGATGGGTCCCTCCGGCACGGAGGGGAACTCGATGGGCAGTCTCGACGCCCAGTCGACGACCGCGACGCAGATGGCATTCAAGTTTCTCCTCTACGACGTGCCGCTGGCGGTGGTGGTCTTCTTCGCCTGGTCGGTCGGCGAGAGCTACACGCGCGAGCGCTGGGGCGAGTGGCTGGCTTCGTTCGACGCCATCCTCCGGCGCGATCCGCTCAACGCCACCGTCGGACGCTCCGTCTTCAACGGCGTTCTGTTCGCGCCTGCCATCGCCGCCGCGGCCTTCCTGATCGGCGTGATTCCGCTGGCGTTCCATCTCGCGCATCCTTCGACGGGAATCGGCACGGCGGTGGTCGTCCAACTCGGCGGACCGTTTCTTCTCATCCTCTTCGCCGCGTTCGATGCGGTGATCTTCCCCATCACCTCGCTGTTCTTCATGTCCTGGTCGAACCGGCAGCGCGTGCTCTGGATCGGGATGATCGCGGCCATCGCCTTTGGCGTGATCGGCGGCGTCTGCAACATCCCGATCGATCCGCTGCTCCCGGGGATGCTTTTCGGTTTCGGCGCCATCGCTTCGATCGTTCTGATGCTGCGCGGCTTCGATCTTCTCTCGGCCTCGGTGGCGCTTTTCGGCGGCACGCTGCTGTCGATGACCCTTCCGCTCATCTCCGTGGCTCGGGGTCACAGTTTTCAGCAGCTGCTGGCGGTCACGGCGCTGCCGCTGGCCGCGCTCCTTATTTTCGGAATCGCGGCCATGATGACGAAGCGCGAGGTGGTCTACACCTACGAAGACCTCGCGCCGCACGTGAAGCGCATCGTCGAGCGCGAGCGGGTGAAGGCGGAGATCGAGGCGGCCAATCGCATCCAGGCGGCGCTGCTGCCGGTCGAGGCGCCCGACCTTCCCGGCGCCTCCTTCGCCTCGCACTACCGCGCCGCCACCGAAATCGGCGGCGATTACTTCGACTTCCTGACCATGCCCTCGGGCGAGATCGGCATCGCCTTCGGCGACGTCTCCGGCCACGGCCTGACCAGCGGCATCGTCATGGCCATGGCCAAGTCCGCGCTACTGGTGCAGGTCGGTTACGACCCCGGCCCGCGCGCGGTGATGAACGTGTTGAATGACATCGTCATGCGCACCGCGCCGAAGCGGATGATGATGACGTTCTTCTTCGGCCTGCTCGATCCGTCCACGCAGACCCTCCGCTTCTCCTCGGCCGGTCATCTCGATCCCTACGTCTACCGGGCGCGCACGGGGCGGCTCGAGGCGCTCTCGTCTTGGGGCTTTCCGCTCGGCGTGCGGCGCCGCGAGCCGTTCACCGAGCACACCGTCGACTTCGACGACGGCGATCGCCTCATTCTCTACAGCGACGGCCTGATCGAAGCGATCGACGACGACGGCGATCCGTTCGGCTTCGATCGCTTCGAGAAGACCATCCTCGCCTGCGGCCACATGGACGCCGAAGACATCAAGAAGTCGCTGCTCAACTCGATCAAGAAGTTCACGCGGAATCGGCCCCCCGAGGACGACCAGACGCTGGTGGTTGTGTCGTTCGAGGCACAGCAGGCCAGAACAGCCATCGCCTGATCATTTTCGGGGTAGGGATACGCGGCTCTGCGTCACTCCTCTGCCGGAGGGAGAAAAATTATGGCTGTTCAAGTGTACGGAATCACCATGGTGGCAAACGGAACGTCGAGCGCCGCCTACTACAGCACCAGCCTGGCCACGGGCGGCGTGTTCATTCAGGGAGGCGCGACGATCTATCCAACGACCCTCGGTGCAACGCTCGTAACGCTCGTCACGTCCGAGCTCTCGATCGAGTCTCCGGCCGCATCGATGATGAGCGGCGGGGCGACGCTGACTACGGAGAAAGACGTCGTCGCCGGACGAATGTACGTCAGTCCGCCAATCAACGCGGACACCGTGCTCACGCTGTTCGGGACGAGCCAGATCGGCTCCGTCACGCTCAACGCGGGAGAGACGGTGATCAACTTCTCGTTCGACGTCAGCGGCAAGCCGGGCATCCCTGAACCGACGGCGAAAGAGTTTCTCGACCGGGTGATGCCGAAGAAGTCGTAACCCCTGCAGCCGATGCACGTAGTGGAGTGCCCCGCACTCCACTACAATCCGCGCCCCATGGCCACCAATACCGAACCAAACTAGATCATCTACTCGATGGTCGGAGTCTCGAAGTTCCACGGCAAGAAGCAGGTCCTCAAGGACATTTACCTCTCCTATTTCTATGGCGCCAAGATCGGCGTCATCGGACTGAACGGCTCCGGCAAATCGTCGCTGCTGCGCATCCTGGCCGGCACCGACCGCGACTTCCTCGGCGAGACCGTTCTCTCCGCCGGCCACACCGTCGGCTTTCTCGAACAGGAACCGCAACTCGATCCGTCGAAGACCGTCCGCGAGATCGTCGAGCAGGGCGTGCAGCCGGTGATCGATCTCCTCAAAGAGTTCGACGAGATCAACAACGCCTTCGGCGATGCCGACGCCGACATGGACAAGCTGATGGAGCGGCAGGGCAAGGTGCAGGACAAGCTCGACGCCGCCGGCGCCTGGGACCTCGACTCCAAGCTGGAGATGGCCATGGACGCGCTGCGCTGCCCGCCCGGCGACACGCTCTGCGGCATTCTCTCCGGCGGCGAGAAGCGCCGCGTCGCGCTCTGCCGCCTGCTGCTGCAATCGCCCGACATCCTTCTGCTCGACGAACCGACCAACCATCTCGACGCCGAATCGGTCGAGTGGCTGGAGAAACATCTGCAGCTCTACCCGGGAACCGTCATCGCCGTCACGCACGATCGCTACTTCCTCGACAACGTCGCCGGCTGGATCCTGGAGCTCGATCGCGGCGCGGGCATCCCGTTCAAAGGCAACTACTCCTCCTGGCTCGAACAGAAACAGGCGCGCCTCAAGCAGGAGGAGAAGTCGGAATCGCAACGCCAGAAAACGCTCGAGCGCGAGCTCGAATGGATCCGCATGTCGCCGAAGGGCCGCCACGCCAAAGGCAAAGCGCGCATCACCTCGTACGAAGATCTCCTCAATCAGCAGACGCAGGAAAAAGTGCAGGATCTGGAGATCTACATTCCGCCCGGTCCGCGCCTCGGCAACATCGTCGTCGAAGCAGACCACGTGCGGAAGGCGTTCGGCGACACGCTCCTCATCGACGAGATGGAGTTCAAGCTCCCGGCCGGCGGCATCATCGGAATCATCGGTCCGAACGGCGCGGGCAAGACCACGCTCTTCCGCATGATCCTCGGCCAGGAGCCGCCCGACGCCGGCACGATCCGCGTCGGCGAGACCGTGAAGCTCGGCTACATCGATCAGAACCGCACCCTCGATCCCGAGAAATCGATCTTCGACGAGATCACCGGCGGCACGGAGCTGGTGCTGCTCGGAGCGCGCGAGATGAACGCACGCGCGTACGTGGCCCGCTTCAACTTCTCCGGCTCCGATCAGCAGAAGAAAGTCGGCGTGCTCTCCGGCGGTGAGCGCAATCGCGTTCATCTCGCCAAGATGCTGAAAGAGGGCGCAAACGTCCTGCTGCTCGACGAGCCGACCAACGATCTCGACGTCAACACCATGCGCGCGCTCGAAGAAGCGCTGGAAAACTTCGCCGGCTGCGCCATCGTCATCTCCCACGATCGCTGGTTCCTCGACCGCGTGGCCACGCACATCCTGGCGTTCGAAGGCGACAGCCGCGTGGTCTGGTTCGACGGCAATTACAGCGAGTACGAGGAAGACAAACACAAGCGCCTCGGCGCCGAGGCCGACCAGCCGCATCGGATCCGATACAGACAGATGACGCGGTAGCAAAACGTTCCGCAAGGCATTACTTGCAACGGCTGACCCCGGCGCGTACGATGCGCCTCTCGCTGGCGGCCGTCCACCGCCCGCGATTTGCCCCACAGGTCAACCAACGGCAGGGCTCCGCCTGACACCGGGAGTCCGCGTCGTCCGATGAAGAATCAAATTGTGATCGAGGAAGTCCAACCGTAGTTTTTACGAGGGAATCGAGGAGGAATGATGAAGATGCAACGATTTACCATCTGTTTCTTCCTGCTACTCCTGGTCGCAGCCGGCGCATTCGCGCAGGGCACTACCGGGGCGCTGACCGGCACGGTCTCGCAGGCAGGATCCAACCTCCCCGGAGTCACGGTGACCATCGCGTCGCCGAAGCTCCAGGGAACGCGCACCACGGTCACGAATGAGCAGGGAGACTACAGTTTCTCGGCCATTCCTCCTGGTGTATACAAGGTCACGTTCTCGCTGTCCGGCCTGACGGACGTCGTCAAGAACGCCACCGTGAACCTCGTCGAGACCACCCGTCTCGACACCGACATGAAGATGTCGGCCGTCAGCGAAGCCATCACCGTCACCGCCAATCAGACGACGGTCATGGAGACGCCGCAGGTTCAGACCAACTACAAGCAGGCCACCATCAACCAGCTGCCCACGGCCCGCAACCCGGCAGCGCAGGCCGCGCTCTCGCCCGGCGTCAGCGCCGGCGTCAACGGCAACACCATCTCCGGCGCCATGTCGTATGACAACCTCTACCTCGTCAACGGCGCCGTCGTGAACGAGAACCTCCGCGGCCAGCCGCACGCCCTCTACATCGAGGACGCCATCCAGGAGACCACCGTCCTCACCGGCGGCATCTCGGCCGAATTCGGCCGCTTCACCGGCGGCGTGGTCTCGTCGATCACCAAGTCGGGCGGCAACGAGTTCAGCGGATCGGTCCGCGACTCGCTCGACAATCCGAAGTGGACGGCCAAGAGCTTCTCCGCGCAGCCCACCCCGGTCGATCACACCAACAACACCTACGAGGAAACGCTCGGCGGCCGCATCATCCGCGATCGCATCTGGTTCTTCGTGGCCGGCCGTCAGGCCAAGACCACGGCCAACAGGTCGCTGTCGGCGCTCCCCGGCACCACGCTGCCGAACCAGACGCTCGGTTCGTACGTCGTGGCGTCGAGCAATCCCCGCCAGGAATACAAGCTCACCGCGAACCTGACGCAGAAGCACTCCATCGTCGGGTCGTATCTCAACAACGACGTCAAGGCAGACAAGAACTGCCAGGGCACGTGCATCGATCTGCGCACGCTGAACACCGCGGGCGTCGAGAACCCGAACAACTTCAAGACCCTGCACTACAACGGCGTGCTCACCAACAACCTCCTGATCGAAGGCGACTGGGCGAAGAAGTACTTCGCGTTCGTCGGCTTCGGCGGCAACGAGCCTCCGTTCCCCACCGACGCCGCCGGCCTCTCGCGCGGCACCACCCTCCGCGACGCCGTGTCGGGTCAGGGCGGCACCGGCAACGCGCCGTTGTTCTGCGGCAGCTGCGGTCCCGAGCTTCGCAACAACAAGGAGTGGGAAGTCAAGGGCCGTTACTTCCTCGGCACCAAGTCGATGGGCACCCACAACATGGTGGTCGGCTATGACGACTGGGCCGAGCAGCGGCTTTCGAACAACTACCAGTCCACCACGAACTTCCGTTACGACGTCCGCGGCGCCGCTCCCGTGCAGCAGCCCGACGGCACGATCAAGATCGCGCTCACGTCCAACGTCGACCGTTTCAACTATTTCCCGGTCGCCTTTGCGTCGCTGGGCTCGAATCTGAAAACGACCTCCGTCTTCGCCAACGACAAGTGGGATCTGAACCAGCACCTGACCCTCAACCTCGGCGCGCGTTACGACAAGAACGACGCCGTCGACAGCGCCGGCCACGGCGTTTCGAAAGACAGCCTGGTCAGCCCGCGCGTCGGCGCCATCTACGACGTCTTCGGCAACGGACGCCTGCGCCTCGACGCCAACTACGGCGTCTACAGCGGCCGTCTGGCCGAGACCGTCGCCGGACAGGGATCCGCGGCCGGCAACCCCGCGCAGTACGTCTTCGTGTACGGCGGACCGAGCACCGGTCTGCTCGATTCCCGCGATGCACTGCAGCAGGCGTTCACCTGGTTCCTCGCCAACGGCGGCATCAACCGCACCGTGCTCGCCTCGTCCATCCCCGGCCTCAACGCCAAGCTCGATCCGAACGGCATCAAGTCGCCGAACATGCGCGAGTTCACCGTTGGAGCGGGAACGCAGATCGGCAAGGGCTACCTCCGCGCCGACTACATCAACCGCAACTGGCGCGACTTCTACGCCAACTTCACCAGCCTCGCGCTCGGCAGCGTCGTCGGCAACCCGCTCACTGGCGCGCTCGCCGATCTCAACATCATCGGCAACTCCGACGTCCCGGAGCGCAAGTACTGGGGCCTGCAGCTCCAGGGTCAGTATCAGCTTCCGGCCGGTTTCGGCGTCGGCGGCAACTACACCTATTCGAAGCTCACCGGCAACGTCGAAGGCGAGACCAGCGGCAGCGGCCCGGTGACCTTCTCCAGCTCCAGCGTGGCCTACAAAGAGTTCCAGAACTTCAAGCAGAACGCGCCGACCGGCTACCTCGCCGCCGACCAGCGTCACAAAGTTCGCGGATGGGCCACCTACGACCTCGGTACCCGGATCGGTCATTTCAACGTCGGACTGATCGAGCGTTATGACTCCGGTTCGCCGTACTCGGCGGCCGCGTCGATCACGATCAACAGCGTGGCCGGCCTCACCGCCACGACCTACCCGGACGGCTCGCCGCGCGTTTCGACGCACGACTACGCCAACATCCCGACGGCCGTGACCTACTTCTTCAGCAAGCGTGGTGAGTTCCACACCGACAGCATCCTGGCCACCGACCTGGCGCTGAACTACGAACTGCCCGTCCACAACTTCGCGTTCTTTGCGAAGGCTGAGGTCCGCAACGTCTTCAACCACCGGGCCGTTCTCGGCGTCGTGACCACGGTTCTGACGAACCAGAACTCGTCGGCCAATCTCGCCGCGTTCAATCCGTTCACGCAGACGCCGGTTCTGTGCACCGCGGCCCTCGTCTCTCAGTGCCCGAAGGATTCCGCCGGCAAGCCGACGACGAACTACTTCCTCGGAACCGCTGCCGGCGTGCCGTTCGGCACCTCCAGCGGTACGGCAACGACGTTCTCGCAGAACGGAAGCTTCCAGCTTCCGCGCACGTATCTCTACGCCGTCGGTATGCGTTTCTAGTCACCCATCCCCAATCGGTTTTGGTGAAAGCCCCGGCTTCGGCCGGGGCTTTTTTTGTGCGGATGGGCGCCCTCCGAAGGGGCTGGAGATCGGTCCGATGCGGAGAACCGGTGCGGCCGTTCAAAAGCTTGAATTGGCTTACTTGCGAAATATCAACGGCATCAAAGTTAAATCTTTATCAAGCAATGACTTGTACTCCAAGCCTTCGTTTGCATAAATCGGTTCGTCGTGTGCAATCCAGCGAGGCAGTCCAACGGTAATTCTTAACGAGGAGAATCGAGGAGGAACGAGATGAAGCTACAACGATTTACGATCTGTTTCTTCCTGCTGATCCTGGTCGCAGCCGGCGCGTTCGCGCAGGGCACTACCGGGGCGCTGACCGGAACGGTCACGCAGGCAGGATCCAACCTCCCCGGAGTCACGGTGACGATTGCGTCGCCCAATCTCCAGGGAACCCGTACCACGGTCACGAATGAGCAGGGAGACTACAACTTCCCGGCCATCACGCCTGGTACCTACAAAGTGACGTTCTCACTGTCCGGCATGGCGGACGTGGTGAAGAACGCGCAGGTCAACCTCGTCGAGACCACGCGCCTCGACGCGGACATGAAGATGGCGGCGGTCAGCGAAGCCATCACCGTCACCGCCAATCAGGCCACCGTGATGGAGACCCCGCAGGTTCAGACGAACTACAAGCAGGAGACGGTCAACCGCCTGCCGATGGCTCGTAACCCTGCGGCTCAGGCCGCGCTCTCGCCCGGCGTCACCGCCGGCGTCAACGGCAACACCATCTCCGGCGCCATGTCGTATGACAACCTCTATCTCGTCAACGGCGCCGTCGTGAACGAGAACCTCCGCGGCCAGCCGCACGCCCTCTACATCGAGGACGCCATCCAGGAGACCACCGTCCTCACCGGCGGCATCTCGGCCGAGTTCGGCCGCTTCACCGGCGGCGTCGTCTCCGCCATCACCAAGTCGGGCGGCAACCAGTTCAGCGGATCGGTCCGCGACTCGCTCGACAATCCGAAGTGGACGGCCAAGAGCGTTTCGACGCAGGCCGACCCGGTCGACCACACGAACAACACCTACGAAGAAACGCTCGGCGGCCGCATCATCCGCGATCGTCTGTGGTTCTTCGTCGCCGGCCGTCAGTCCAAGGTTTCGGCGGCTCGTACGCTGTCCGCCGTCTCGACGCTGCCCAACCCGGCCATCGGCGCCTACACCGTCTCGACCAACTCGCCGCGCCAGGAGTACAAGGTCACGGCGAACCTCACCCAGAAGCACTCGATCGTTGGGTCCTACCTCACCAACAACGTCAAGGGTGACAAGAACTGCCAGATCGGCTGCCTCGACCTCCGTTCGATCAACACCGGCGGCGTCGAGAACCCGAACAACTTCAAGACCCTGCACTACAACGGCGTCATCACCAACAACCTGCTGATCGAAGGCGACTGGGCGAAGAAGTACTTCGCGTTCGTCGGCTTCGGCGGCCTCACGCCGGCTCACCAGGCCAACCCCACCGCGGCCTACCTCGCCGAGGGCAGCCCGATCATCGATCAGGTCGTCACCGGCGTTACCGCCAATGCTCCGTATTTCTGCGGCAGCTGCGGCGATGAGCTCCGCAACAACAAGGAATGGGAAGTCAAAGGCCGTTACTTCCTCGGCACGAAGTCGCTGGGCACCCACAACGTGGTGGCCGGCTATGACGACTGGGCCGAGCAGCGGCTCTCGAACAACTACCAGTCCCCGACCGACTTCCGTTTCGACGTGCGCTCCAGCGCGCCGAAGCAGCTGCCGGACGGCACCGTGCAGATCACGCTTGGACCGACCGACCGCTTCGTGTGGTTCCCGGTTGCCCTGGCGTCGCTCGGCTCGAACCTGAAGACCACGTCGATGTTCGTCAACGACAAGTGGGACCTCAACCAGCACCTCACTTTCAACCTCGGCGCCCGCTACGACAAGAATGACGCCGTCGACAGCGCCGGCCACGGTATTTCCAAGGACAGCGCCGTCAGCCCGCGCCTCGGCGTGATCTTCGACGTCATGGGCAACGGCCGCCTGCGCCTCGATGCGAACTACGGCGTGTATGTCGGCCGTCTCGCCGAGACCGTTTCCGGCGGCGGCTCTGCCGCTGGCAACCCGGCCACCTACCAGTTCAGCTACGGCGGACCGTCCGCGCCGCTTCAGGACAGCCGCGTTGCCCTGCAGCAGGCGTTCGCCTGGTTCCTCGCCAACGGATTCACCAACCGCACCCCGCTTTCCACCAGCATCCCGGGATTCAACACCTTCCTGCAGAACTCGGGCATCAAGTCGCCCAACATGCGCGAAATCACGGTCGGCGCCGGAACGCAGATCGGCAAAGGCTACCTCCGCGCTGACTACATCAACCGCGACTGGCGCGACTTCTACGCCACCTTCGACGTCGCCGGAAACACCGTCGTCAACCCGGCCACCGGCGCGCAGGCGAACCTCAACATCATCGGCAACTCCGACGTTCCGGAGCGCAAGTACTGGGGCGTGCAGCTCCAGGGTCAGTATCAGCTCCCGGCCGGCTTCAACCTGGGCGGCAACTACACCTACTCGAAACTCACCGGTAACGTGGAAGGTGAGACGAGCGGTTCGGGTCCCGTGACCTTTGGCAGCACCAGCGTCGCCTTCAAGGAATTCCAGAACTTCAAGCAGAACGCGCCGGTCGGCCTTCTCGCGGCCGATCAGCGTCACAAGGTTCGTGGGTGGCTCACCTATGACCTCGGCACGAAGATCGGCCATTTCAACTTCGGCCTGATCGAGCGCTATGACTCCGGCAGCCCGTTCTCGGCTTCCGGCACGATCACCATGACGCCCCAGATGCTCTGCTCCGGCGGAGCGACCCCGCTGGCCGGCAACGTTCTCAACAACGCCAGCGTCGCCCTCTGCCCGGCAGGAAGCTCGAACATCTACCCCGACGGTACGCCGCGCGATCCGAACCACCAGTACGCGGCCATCTCCGCCAACCAGGTCGGACCGTCCACGGTCACCTACTTCTTCAGCGATCGCGGCGCGTTCCATTGGGATGGCGTCATGAACACGGACGTCGCCCTCAACTACGAGCTCCCGATTCACAACTTTGCGTTCTTCGCCAAAGCGGAAGTTCGCAATGCCTTCAACAAGCTCGCCGTGGTCGGAGGCAGCACGACGGTTCGCACGAACCAGACCGCGAATTCGGGCCTGAAAGCGTTCAACCCGTTCACGGAAACTCCGATTCAGTGCCCGACCGGCGCGTCCGCTGCCACCTGCACCGCAATGGGTGCGAACTATCAGTTCGCCACCACGTTCGGACAGAACGTCGGTACGGCCACGACCTTCTCGCAGGCCGGTAACTTCCAGCTCCCGCGCACGTACCTCTACGCGATCGGCATGCGCTTCTAGTTACCCAGTTTCATCGTTCAGTACGAAAGCCCCGGCTTCGGCCGGGGCTTTTTTTTGCCCGTCAGTGCGGCAGGCCGAAGATGTAGTAGACGAGGCATGACGCCGCGAGCACCAGCGATCCGCCGCTGATCGCGCGCGGCTTGCCGGCCAGCAACTTCATCAGCGGAGAAAGCACCAGGCCCGCGGTCAAGCCGTTGGCGATGTTGTAGGTGAAAACCATCATAACGATGGTGGCAAAGGCCGGAACCAATTCCGTGAGGTCGTCGAACTCGATCTTCCGCACCGCGTCGAGCATCAGCGCGCCGACGGCGATGAGCGCCGGCCCGTAGGCGAAACGCAGCTGCTGCAACGGCTCGACGAGCGGGATGAAGAAGAGCGACAGCGCGAAAAGAACACCGGTGGCGATGGCCGCCACACCCGTCTTCGCTCCTTCGCGAATGCCGACCGCCGACTCGATGTACGCGCCGCTGGTGGACGTGCCGAGGAGACCGCTGAGGCAGCAGGAGATGGCGTCGACCGTCATCGGCTTCTCGATCTCCGGAAAGTTTCCCTTGGCATCGAGCATCCCGCCGGTTGCGCCGACGCCGACCAAAGTCCCGAGCGTGTCCAGAAAGCTCATGAGCACGAGCGTCAGCAGAATTGGCAGAAACGACAGCCGCAGGACGCCGCGGATGTCGAGTTGCAACGCGATCGGCGCGAGGCTGTAATCGCCGCGGAACGGCATGGCGAAGAGCGCCCGCGGCGCATGTCCGAAGCCGAGGAGAATGCCGGCGATGGCGGTGCTCACGATGCCGATGAGAATCGCTCCGCGCACGCGAAGCCGCATCAGCGCCATCATCACCACGAATCCGCCCATGGCCAGCAGCACCTGCGGGCCATGCAGATTGCCGATCTTCACCGGCACGCCCGTTCCGCTCTCCACGATGCCGGTCTCCGTCATCCCGATGAACGCCAGAAAGAGCCCGATGCCGGCGGCAAAGCTGTACTTCAAGCTCTGCGAGATCGATTTTGCCAACCAGCTGCGTAGACCGACCAGAGTAATGAGGAGAAAGACGGCGCCGCTGACGAACACCGACCCGAGCCGCTGCTGCCACGTGATCCCGAGCGCCGCCAGGCCGTAGGCGATGAAGGCGTTCTCGCCCATGTACGGCGCCACGGCGATGGGCCGCTTCGCATAAAGGCCCATGAGGATGGAGCTCACCGCGGCGACGACGATCGTGGCCACGGTGCTCGCCCCCACCGGAAGTCCCGCCGCCTTCAGAATGGCCGGATTGACGACGATGATGTACGCCATGGCGACAAACGTAGTAGCGCCGCCGAGGATGTCGTTTCGCATGGTTCGGAACTCTATCCTGCGCGAAGACGCCGGATCTCCGGTTATTACGGCAGGAGTGATCCTGCGTCGTCGCGCAGGATTGACTTTCTACTCCGCCAGGATCCACGCCAGCGCCGCGATCGCCGCCGTGTCCTGCGCCAGCTCCTTCGGATCGACTTTGTCCAGCGTGTCGGCGTTGGTGTGGTGGTAATCGAAGTAGTGCAGCGGCTCGGGGACCAGGCCGAAACTGGGCACGCCCTTCTGCGTCAGCGGATCGATATCCGCCCCCGCCTCCTCGGCCACTTCGAATCGGTTCGACGACACCGCCGCCAGCGGCTTCGTGCGCCCTTCCAGCGTGGCCAGCGCATCGCCCTTCAGCGTGGTGGTGAAACCGGTCGGGGCCGCGCCGCCGGCGTCGGTCTCGATCGCGGCGACGTGCTTCTCGTTTCCGTGATCCTTCGCATATTGCAGGCCGCCGCGGGAACCGTTCTCCTCGTTCATGAACAGCACCGCGCGGATGGTGCGGCGCGGGCGAAGGTTCATCTCCTTCAGCAAGCGCATCGTCTCCATCACCATGGCCACGCCCGAGCCGTCGTCGATCGCGCCGGTGGCCAGGTCCCACGAATCGAGATGCGCGCCGATGAGGACGATCTCCTCCGGCTTCTCGCTTCCGCGGATCTCGGCGATGACGTTGGCCGATTGGACGTCCGGCAGCGTCTTCGGCGTCAGCAGCATGTGCATGCGCACGCGCTTGCCGCGCACCAGGAGGCGATGAACCAGCATCGCATCCTCCGCCGTCATCGCCGCCGCCGGAATCTTCGGCTGCTTCGGGTCGTAGCGCAGCGCGCCGGTGTGCGGCGTGCGCAGCGACGCCGAGCCCACCGACCGGATCACGATCGCCTTCGCCCCATACTCCGCAGCCCTGCTGGCGCCCGCGCCGCGAAAGGCCACGGCGATGCGGTACGCCTCGAACGCGCGGTGCGCGCGCACGAGATCCATATCCATCGGATTGTTGTAGAAGACGATTTTGCCGCGCAGCCTGGCCGTCCCCAGCGTCTTCAGCTCATCGAACGAATCGACCTCGATCACGTCGGCGGTGATTCCCGCCGGCGGCGTAGCCACGCTGCCGCCGATGGCCGTCAGCACGATGTTCTGATTCGCCGGCGACACCAGCCGTGCCTCTTCCCGCCCGCGCACCCAATGCGGCACCTTCACCGGCTCGTTCGAAACCGGGATGCCCCATTGGCGAAACTGCTGCGTCGTCCATTTCACCGCCAGCGCCGCACCCCGCGATCCGGTGAGCCGCGCGCCGATGTCGTCGGTCAGATGACTCAGCGTCTCGTACGCGCGCGAGGTCTGCAGCTCGCGGGCGATGATGGCGTCGGCGGTGGATTGCGCGAACGTCGGAGCGGCGGCAAGCAGCAGGACAAACCCGGCGAGCGTTTTCATCGATGTGTTCTCTCCGAAAAGCTTTCAACCACAGAGGCGCAGAGAACACAGAGAACGGCTCTGCGATCTCTGCGTCTCTGTGGTGAGAACGCCTTTCTACACCTCTTCCGTGTCGATCTGCGCGCGCTGCAATGCCCCCGAGTAGTCGACATAAATCGACTTCCACTCGCTGAACGCGTCGATCCCGGCGATGCCCGCTTCGCGGTGCCCGTTGCCGGTCTGCTTCGTGCCGCCGAACGGCAGATGCACCTCGGCGCCGATCGTCGGCGCGTTCACGTAGAAGATGCCGGTGTACATGTCGCGCATCGCCGTGAAAGCCTTGTTGATGTCGCGCGTGTAGATCGATGACGACAGGCCGTACTTCACGCCGTTGCCGATGCTGATCGCTTCCTCGAGCGAATCGCAGCGCATCACCGCCGTCACCGGCCCGAAGATTTCCTCCTGGGCGATGCGCATATCCGGAGTCACGTTCGCGAAAACGGTCGGCTGGTGGAAGTGGCCCTTGCCGTAGCTGCCGTCGGTCAGCGTGGCGCCGCCGGCGGTGACGGTGGCCCCTTCGTCCCTGCCGATCTTCACGTAACTGGCGATCGTGTCGATCTGCGAGGCGGAGATGTTCGGCCCCATGTCCACATTCGGATCGAGCCCGTTGCCGACGCGCAGCGCTTTCGCCCGCGCCGAGAGTTTCTCGACAAACTGGTCGTAAATCTTTCGATGCGCCACGATGCGCGACGCCGCCGTGCAGCGCTGCCCGGCCGTGCCGAACGCGCCCCACAGCGCGCCGTCGACAGCCAGATCGACGTCCGCGTCGTCCATCACCAGGATCACGTTCTTGCCGCCCATCTCGAGGTGGACGTGCTTGAACTGCGGCGCGCAGGCGATCGAGATCTGCCGTCCCACGTCCGTCGATCCGGTGAACGAGATCACCGACACCTTCGGATGCGTCAGCATCGGCTCGCCGACTTCCCTGCCGCCGCCGGTGACCACGTTCCACACACCCTTCGGCAGTCCCGCCTCTTCGAACGCCTCGGCCAGCATCACCACCGACAGCGGCGTCTGCGAAGCCGGCTTGATCACCACCGTGTTGCCGCAGATCAGCGCCGCCATCCCCTTCCACGCCGGAATGGCGATCGGAAAGTTCCAGGGCGTGATCAGACCGGCCACGCCGAGCGGCATGCGCACGGCCATGTTGAACTTGTTCGGGAGCTCGGAAGGAGTGGTCACGCCGTGCAGCCGGCGACCTTCGCCCGCCATCAGGAACGCCATGTCGATCGCTTCCTGCACATCGCCGCGCGTCTCCTGCAGCACCTTCCCCATCTCGCGCGTCATCTCCGAGGCGATCTTTTCCTTGTCGCGCTTGAGGATGTTGCCGACCGCGTAGAGGTAATCGGCGCGAAGCGGCGCCGGCGTCAGCCGCCACGGATGAAAGGCCCGGTCCGCGGCGTCGACGGCGGCGTTCAGATCGTCCGCGTTCGACTCCTGAAACGTTCCGATCAGGTCATCGTTGTCCGCCGGATTCCGGTTCTCGAACGTCTTCCCGCTCGATGACGCAACCCACTGGCCGTCGATGTAGTTCTTGTAGTCGCGCGTGGCGCGCAGACCGGTGTTGGACATGTGTTCCTCCAAGATTGAGTTGCTGGGTTGCAAGGTTGCTGGTGTAACTTGGTTGCGAGGTCTCGGGGTTGCGCGGTCTCGCAGTTGTTCAGAGGCTCTGCCCCCGCGAGACCGCGCAACCCCGCGACCTCGCAACCCACGTTACCCGGCAATTACTTCTTCGCGGCCGTCTCCCCATTCGCCGCCGGCTTGGCCGATCCCATGTCGACCGATCCGCGGAATCGCGCGCCCTCGGCCACGATGATTTTCGGCGCCTTGATGTTTCCGTCGACCGTGGCGCTGGCCACGAGCTCCACCCGATCATCGGCAGAGACGTCGCCGGTCAGTTTTCCTTCGACGACCACATTCTTCGCGTGAACGATGGCCTCGATGCGCGCCTTCGTGCCGATGCGAAGCTCGCCGCTGAGATGGATCTTGCCGTGAACGGTCCCCTCGATCAGGACCGATTCCGAGCCGGTGACCGTTCCGTCGATGGTCACGTTCGGACCGAAAAACGTGCCGTTGAAATTGACCTGCGGCTCCGCGCCGCGAGCCTGAGGACGAGCCTGTGGAGTTGTCTCTTTCGATGAAAAAAGCGCCATGGGGAGCGAAGCATAACGTAGGTCGGACTCTCCAGTCCGGCCTCTCGTGAATTGCCCTCGTCACGAAAGGCACAGACCGCGGTCGGCCGGTCGTTACTGGAGTCGAATCCCGCCGTCACGAATTGGTTGCACCCCTCTGCGGCACGCGCTTCGCACCGGACGCTGCATTACACTTCGCCGCGCCATTCAACGCCCGGTGAACCGGGTCGTAAGGTGCCCGGAGGGAGTCCTGAGCGTGAGACGTTTTGTAACGATACTGACGATTGCTGCCCTGGCAGCGTGCAAAGGCAGCGGCAACAAGAACGAGCAATACCGGACGGAAAAAGTGGACCGAGGCGTCGTCACCATGACGGTGACTGCCACCGGCACGCTGTCCGCCGTCACCACCGTGCAGATCGGCAGCCAGGTATCGGGCGTCATCGCCCGGCTCTACGCCGACTTCAACAGCAAAGTCACCAAGGGCCAGCTCCTCGCCGAGCTCGATCCGACGCCGTTCCAGCAGCAGGTCGAGCAGCGCCAGGCCGACGTCACCAAATCGCGCGTCGAAGCCGCCAATGCCCGGATTACCTATGACCGGCAATTGCGTCTCGTAAAAGCGGGCCTTTCGCCGCAGTCCGACCTCGACTCGTCGCGCGCGGCGTACGAAGGAGCGAAGGCGCAGGTGCAGCAATCGACCGCCGCGCTCAACCAGTCGCTGACCAGCCTCAAATACACGAAGATCATCTCGCCCATCGACGGCGTCGTTGTCGATCGTCAATATGACGTCGGCCAGACCGTGGCCGCGTCGTTTTCCGCACCGACCCTTTTCTCGATCGCTCAGGACATGACCAAGATGCAGGTGCAGGCGGACGTCGACCAGTCCGACATCGGCCGCATCGCCGTCGGGCAGACCGCGCGTTTCACCGTCGACTCCTATCCCGATCAGGAGTTCCGCGGCCGCATCTCGCAGATCCGGCTCAACGCCACGGTGAGCCAGAACGTCGTCACCTATCCGGTCATCATCGAAGTGCCGAATCCGGACGAGAAGCTTCGTCCGAAGATGACCGCCAACGTCACCATCGACGTCGCCAGCGTGCGCGACGTACTGCGCATCCCGAACGCCGCGCTTCGCTTCAAGCCTGACACCGCCGTGACGGGCGCGAAGCCGGCCACGAGCTCCGCGGGCCGCAACGCGCAGGCGACGCAAACGACCGAAACCACCCAGACCATGCAGACCGCCACGACCTCGGGCGGTCCGACTCCCGAGCAGCGCCAACGCTGGCGCGAGCGCCGGCAGGCTGGGGAGAGCGGCGGCGGAGCACCATCCACCAGCACGATGACTCCCGAGGAGCGCGCCGCGCGTTGGGGCAATCGCGCTCGCGGAATGGAAGGCGCTGCCGGCGCCATGAGCGGCGCACCCGCCGCGCGCAAACGCCCGCAAACCGTCTACCTCCTCGGACCCGACAACAAGCTCAAAGCGGTCGAGATCCGCACCGGCATCACCGACGGCCACTACACCCAGATCGTCTCCGGCGATCTGAAGGAAGGCGACAGCATCGTCGTCGGCCTGGCCACCTCGAAGGTCGAATCGAATGCGCCTCCGGGAGCCGGCGGTCCCATGGGCGGCGGCGCGCGTCCGGGCGGCGGCCGAGGTGGGCGGTAGTGGCGAAACGAGTCATCGAGATTCACGGACTCACCAAGGTCTATGCGATGGGTGAGGTCGAAGTCCGCGCGCTTGCGGGCGTCGACCTCCTCGTCGACGAGGGCGAATTCCTGGCGGTCATGGGACCGTCGGGCTCCGGCAAATCGACGCTGATGAACATCCTCGGCTGCCTCGACCGTCCAACCGCGGGGACCTATCACCTCGATGGCGTCGATGTCTCCACGCTCAATCGCGACGAGCGCGCCGTCATCCGCAACGCCAAGATCGGCTTCGTTTTTCAGAGCTTCAACCTTCTGTCGCGCACGTCGGCGGCGGAGAATGTCGAGCTGCCGCTGATCTATGGAGATCTCGGCTGGTCGCGCGCCGAGCGCCACAAGGCGGCGATGGATGCGCTCCATCGCGTCGGCCTCAAAGGGAGAGAGCACAATCACTCCTCGCAACTCTCCGGCGGTCAGCAGCAGCGTGTGGCCATCGCCCGCGCGCTGGTGACCAACCCGGCCATGCTCCTGGCTGACGAGCCGACGGGAAACCTCGACTCGCGCACCTCCGAGGAGATCATGGGCATCTTTCAGTCGCTGAACGACAGCGGCAAGACCGTCGTCCTCATTACCCACGAACCCGACATCGCCCAGCACGCCAAGCGCGTGGTCACCGTTCGCGACGGCGTGATCCAGCACGACGAAAAGATCCAGCAGCATCGCGTCGACGTTCGCGGGATCGCGGCGCCGGTCGCTCCCATGCCGGCGGAGGCAGCCCGATGAAAAGCTCAGTCATGCGCATCAGCAACATCACCCTGGTCGGTCTGCGGGCCATTGCCCGGAACAAGATGCGCTCGTTCCTGACCGCCCTCGGCATCATCATCGGCGTCGGCTGCGTCATCGCCGTCGTGGCCATCGGCAACGGCGCCACCAAGTCGGTCGAGAACACCATCAACTCCCTCGGCACGAACTACATCATGCTCTTCCCCGGCGCCTCGACCTCCAGCGGCGCCCGCCTCTTCACCGGAAACTCCACGCTCACCGCCGACGATGCCGACGCCATCAAAGCGGAATGCCCTGCCGTCGCCTACGTCTCGCCGACCGTGCGCTCCTCCGCGCAGATCGTGGCCGGTGAGCTCAACTGGGGAACGTCGATTCAGGGCGTGAGCGTCGACTATCCGCTCATCCGCTCCTGGAACGTCTCGCAGGGAACCTTCTTCAGCGATCAGGACGTGAAGAGCGCTTCGAAGGTCTGCATCCTCGGCACCACCGTCGCCGACAACCTCTTCCCCGACGGCCAGGCCGTCAACCAGATCGTGCGCATCAAGAACGTCCCCTTCAAAGTCCTCGGCATCCTCGAGAAGAAGGGCGGCAACATGATGGGCCAGGATCAGGACGACACCGTCATCGCGCCCTACACCACCGTGATGAAGCGGCTCTCCGGCAAGACCAAGATCGACATGATCCAGCTCTCCGCTGCCTCGGCCGGCCAGGTTCAGGAAGCGCAGAACGAGATCGACGCCGTTCTCCGCCAGCGCCATCGCATCGCTCCCAACGGCGACGCTGATTTCCAGATGCGCTCGCAGGAAGAGATCGCCCAGGCCTCGGGACAACAGACCGCAATCCTGCGCCTGCTGCTGCTGGTCATCGCCGCCATCTCCCTCCTCGTCGGCGGCATCGGCATCATGAACATCATGCTGGTCTCGGTAACGGAGCGAACGCGCGAGATCGGCATCCGCATGGCCATCGGCGCCAAGGGCCGGCACGTTCTGCTGCAGTTCCTGTTCGAAGCGGTCACGCTGGCCATCGTCGGCGGCGTTCTCGGCGTTGCCCTCGGCGTCGGCGCTTCGCTCGGCGTCAAGCACTTCCTGCAGTGGCCGATCGTCGTCACCACCGCCTCGGTTGCGCTTTCGTTCGGCGTGGCGGCCTGCGTTGGCATATTCTTCGGCTACTACCCCGCACGCAAAGCAGCCAAACTCGATCCGATCGACGCCCTGCGATACGAATAGTTAACCCGAAGCCGGCTCGTCCGTTACAACCTTGTCGTCCAACGTCCGATCGACGTGCGCGAACGCGTGCGCCAGGAGAAATCATGAGCTCTCGCCGTTTCGTGACCCTCGTTCTGGCCATGCTGCTGTCTCTGGCCGCCATCACCATCTTCGCCCAATCGGCACCGGCCGCTCCGATCACGTCGCCGAAGCTGATCGTCCCTCCCGCGGCGCAACCGTCGCCGCAGTTCGACGTCGAGAAAGCCACCGAGGCTTACCTGGCGCAGATCCCGCCGGCGGCGAAAGCGAGATCGGACGCCTACTTCGAGGGCGGCTACTGGCTGATCCTGTGGGACTTTCTCTACGGCGCGTTGATCTGCTGGATCCTGCTGCGCTTCCGCTGGTCGGCGGCGATGCGCAATCGCGCCGAGAAGATCACGCGATTCAAGCCGCTGCAGACCTTCCTCTACTTCCTGCAATACCTCATCGTCACCACCATCCTCGGATTTCCGCTGGCCTGGTACGAAGGCTTCTTCCGCGAGCACAAGTACGGCATGGCCACGCAGACGTTCGGACCATGGATGGGCGATCAGCTCAAAGAGCTGCTGGTAGGCCTGGTGCTGGGCGGCATCATCACCATGCTGCTCTTCGGCGTCGTCCGCCGGCTTCCGACAACCTGGCCGATCTGGGGCGCGATCGTGCTGTTCGCCTTTCTCATCTTCACCGTGTTGATCGCACCGGTCTACATCGTGCCGATCTTCAACAAGGTCAAACGCCTCGAAGACCCGGTCGTGACCACGCCGATCCTCTCGATGGCGCAGGCGAACGGCATTCCGGTTCACGACGTCTTCCAGATCGATGCCTCGCGTCAGACCACGCGCATGAGCGCCAATGTCAGCGGCTTCGGCAAGACCATGCGCATCACCCTGAACGACAACCTGCTGCGGAGAGCCTCCCCCGAGGAGGTGCAGGCGGTCATGGGGCACGAGATGGGGCACTACGTGCTCAATCACGTCTACAAGGCCATGTACTTCTACCTGATCATCATCGTCGTCGGCTTCGCCCTGTTGCGATGGTCGCTCGACTGGTCGCTGGCCCGATGGGGCGAACGCTGGCAGATCCGCGGCGTCGGCGACACCGCCGTCCTGCCGCTGGTCGTCCTCCTGGCCAGCATCTTCTTCTTCATCCTCACGCCGATCGGCAATACCGAAACGCGCACGGCGGAGAAGGAAGCGGACATGTACGGCGTCAACGCCAGCCGCCAGCCCGACGGCTTCGCCTGGGCCGCCGTCCATCTCTCGGAGTATCGGAAGATGTCCCCCGGCCCGGTCGAGGAGTGGATCTTCTACGATCACCCCAGCGGCCGCGATCGCATCCACTCGGCCATGCAATGGAAAGCGGAGAACCAGCAGCTGTTCAAGTGATGCGCTGTCGCGCACCTAATTCGGCTGCGCCTCGTCGGCGGCATCGCGCAATTCGGCAGGATCGATGGTTGTCTCCGCTGCTTGCGGAAGACGGGTCAGCGCGACCTCGCGAACCATCGATACCAGCTGTGGGACGTCGAACGGCTTCCGGATGATGCCGTGGACCAGGTTTGGCGCCACGTGGCGCACCATCACGTCATCGAATGCGGTCATGACGAAGATGACCGTGCGCGACTCCGGGCTGGCCTCGTGAAAAGCCTGCAGGAACTCCACGCCGTTCAACGCCGGCATCATCAGATCGAGCAGGATCACCGCGTACTCAGACGCTCGCGTGAGATCCAGTGCCTCGGCGCCATTCACGGCGGAATGAACCTCGAACGGCTCGCGGCGCAAGGCGGCCACAAGTAGCGTTCGAATCGCGTCATCGTCTTCGACGACCAGGACTTTCGGGGACAGGAGCATTGATCGCTCCCGGCATGCGGATTTGGCGCCAATCCGGTGAGGCGCCCCACATCATGCAAATTTGTGCGCATTTTTTGCAACGCACGCAAACCGAATAGCCGACAGGCCGCACGCCGAGGGGCTGAAGAATGAAACATGTGTGCGAAGAGATTCGCGTTTTCGAAGGGATGGCCGAGCGAACCGGTGAGCAACTGGAGTTGGGCGCACTCAAGGCACACACGAACGGTTGCACCAGCATGCGCGACCTGGTTCGCAAATACAGGATCTTCGGTGACGGTCATTTCTACCTCCCCCTCGGCAACTGGCCCGCCGGCGAGCTGAGCGTTTCACTCGACAACGTCAAGTGGATCGGACTCGACCGCACCTTCCAGGCACGCCAGCGTTTCGCGCCGCCGAAGGCCGATGACGATGCATAGCGGAATCTCCCGCTGAGCCCGCATCCCAACGAATTCCGGCCTCGCGGTTGCACTCCCTTCCTGTCACGCCGGCTTCTGCAGTGAAGCCACGGAGGGAAGACCCATGAAAAAAATCTCACTTCTGCTCTTGCTTCTGGCGTTCGTACCGCTCAATGCAAAAGCGCTCAATACATACGACGACAGCCAGATCCTTTCGTATGTGGCAATGCCGCTGGCAGTGTCCGCGGTATGTGACGTTCGCGGCGTGCAAACGGACAGAGTAGGCGAGCTGGTCACATACATGAATCAGGCGAACGTCGAGCCCACCGATTTCATCGACGTATTTCGCTATGTGCCGGTCGCGCTCGTCTTGCGAACCGACAATCGCCCCGATTTCGTGGCCTGGGTTCACGGAGAAGTCGATCGCGGCCTCGCCGGCACAGCGCTCGTAACGTCCATGGAGACGCGCCTGCGAACCTACGACGATTACGTTCCGGTATCAAATTACCAAACCCGGCACCGGCACTACGCGAGGGAGTCGTATGCGTACGCCTATGAGCCGGATTATGTTCCGGTCACCATCCGCCGCCATTGTGATCGATTGATTCTCGATCCGCTTGCGCTCGTGGAGATGCCGGTCGTGGTTACGAACGTCTGCGATCTTGGCGTTCCTTACGATCGTGTCGGCAGTCTGGTCGTCGAATTGAACCTCGGCGACGTCGCTCCGGTGCAGTTCGTCGAAGTGATGCGCTATGCGCCGGTCGCGCTGGTGGCGAGCAATGACTATTACGGCCAACCAGATTTCGTCCAGTTCGTGCGCACGCGCCGCCTCGGCGGAATCAACGGCTACCCGCTGGTACAGGCTGTCGATCAGCAGCTTCGGTATTACGACATCGCGCCGCAGATCGACTATGTGCCGCCGGTCTATGCGAGCCAGACCTATTACGTCCCCCAGGTCGCGCAGAATTTCGTCGATCCTGTCAGTCCGTCGTTCTTCCCTGCGACCGTTCAAACGCGCGTAGTCCCGAGCTTCGCAGCCGGACGTACGGCGGTCAATCAACCGGCGCCGGCGATCGCAGCCGCGCCGCAGGTTCAGCGACTGCTCCAGTCGCCGAACGGCAGCGCCGTCGTTTCGAATCCAGCTCAGATGCGCCGCGAGCTCGCCCGCGCGAACAGGGCACAGCGTGAGGCTCCTATCGCCGCCGCCCAGCCCGTCATCGCCGCTCCCGCCCTCGCGAACGTGCCGCATGGAAACGGCCGAGGACATGGAAGAGCGGCCGCGCCAGCCCTGACGCCGATGATTTCCTCGGCGCCGGCAGAACACGGGCATGGACATGGACGGGGACACGCCGTCGCGGCACCGTCATCGTCATTTGTCCCGGCGCCCGCCCCGGCTCGTCAGGAACACGGACGCGGCCACGCCGCACCGGCATTCGTTCCGCCGCCGGCCGCAACTCCCGCGCCGCCTCGCGAGCACGGTCACGGCCGCGGTCATGAAGCGCCGGCGTTCGTCCAGGCGCCGGTAGCGGTTCCCGCGGCGCCTCAGGAACACGGGCACGGCCGCGGTCACGGAGCGCCGGCACCCGTCGCCGTCGCTCCGCCTCCCACGTTTGTTCCAGCGCCGGCACCGCCGCCAGCAGTCGCCCAACAGCACGGCCACGGCCAGCCGCCGAACGCAGGACCACCCGCCGGACCTCCCGGACAAGAGAAGAAGAAAGGAAAGGGACACGACCAATGAGAACGCTACTCATCCCCTCGGCGATCGCAATGCTGGTCTTCGCGGCGGGCTGCAAGAACAACCCGTCATCGACGACGGCATCGACAGACAAGTACGCGCCGACCGCGCAATCGGCTGCAGCGCCAACCTCGCTCACGCCCGAGCAGCTGGGCACCCTCGGCGCGCAGATCAAGAAACAGCCGAACGACGCTGACAAGCTCCTGGCGAATCACGGCCTCAACGAACAGCAATTCGCCGCCGCCATCCGCAAAGTCAGCGAAAACCCGGCGGATGCGAAGCGCTACGCCGCCGCGTACAAGAGCGCGAGCTGAGGACACTGTTAACGTGATACGTGAACGGGCGAGAGGACGACCTCTCGCCCGTACGGGTTATGGGTAAGCGGAGTTTGAGCAACCCAGATCCGTCATGTAAACGAGATTGAGGAGCTTTGCCAGTTCGGACTTAAAGTTCGGGGCGCCGTTACCGCCTATGGGAGAAGGAAGCGCCGGCGTTTCCACGGGAGGCGGACTCACGACAAGGTAGCTGAGCAGGAAGTCGTTGTCGTGTGACTGCCCGTCCGGGGCCTCTCCGTTCGAGAAAAACATCTTGTCCGTTGCTGGCACCCACTGGGTAGCCGCAACGGGAATCGATGAGAGCACCTCGGGAAATGGCGTCAACTGGTACATCGGGTCTCCGATGGTCTCAATCGTCACCACCGTCATGGCGGCGCCGAAAGCGCTGCCAATGGAGCCGATGACTCCGTGGTCGATGTCGAAGTAACACGCCGTCAAAGCAGGATTGTGACCGGTCAGAACGGCCAGCCATGCAGGACCAAGAAGAGGTGTAAGCGTCCTAAGCGAAGGAATGCCGGCATAGGAAGCGTCGTATGTGACAGTTTGCACCGGATCTGGGTTTGCAATCTGCACAATTGAGCCGTTAAGAGGTTCCGTGTCGGCGGTCAGACTGCCCAGGCTGAAGCGGGCTGCGTGCGGAGAAATGGTGTTGCCCCAGACTTGTGTGATGTTCGACGCATTGATCAATACGATGCGGTGTGCCGCCGGCAGGAATGGGAAATCGGACTTCTTGAAATTGACGCAGATGCCCTCGAATTGAATGACGACCTGTGGCATGAGTGGACTCCTTTCATCCGCCGGAGCGGGAGATGTGGGTTGTGAGAAGCGTAACCACGCGCCACGCGTTCTGATGTTCCGCACCGGACAGCGCCTCGATCTGCGCCTGCCGAACGGCGGAGGCGACATCGAGACCCGAGGCGAGATGCCGATGAATTTGGCCGAAAATCTGCCGGGCTTCGTTGTCGGCGACCGGTGCCAGCGTCCCGACTACGTCGCGTGCCCCGGCAGCCAGAAAGCCGCCGCCGAGGCTCATGGCGAAGTTTTGGGCATTCCGCGGCACGCGCAGGGTCTCGCACGCGGCGAGAATGACTACCGGACGTGACGCCAGGCGCGCCGCGGCGATCGTCCGCCACGACAGACGATGTCCCGCTGCGAAGACCAGTGCCGCTTCGCCGATTCCCGGCTCACGCTCGGTGTGACCGGCGAGGTGAACGACGTCAGCCGCCGCGGCCGCCTGGATCGCAGCCGCGACGGTTGCACCCGAGCCGGAGATCCGTGTTGCCCGAGGATAGATTTGCGATATCTCGGAAAGCTCCTGCGCGGCCGCGGGGAGAGCAGCGAGACCCGCGGCCATTGATGGCGGAGGCGCGATTGCCGCGACTGATCGCGGCACTCGCGGCTGAATGTCGTCGCGCAGTGCCGAGGCGCTCACAGCGCGCGCCACCGCTAGCCGCTCGATGAGATACGCATGTCTTCGCTCGTCATACAGCGCGGCGAAGGGGACGTTCTCGAGCAGCGGATCGGCGACGATGATGACCCGATCCACGCGCGCCAGCGACTTCTCGACAGGGCGGATCAACAACTCGAACAATTCATGCGCCGCTCCGTCATCACGTCCATCCGCGAGGCGGCTTGCCAGAGTCTCGAGTTGCTGATGCCCGATCGGCGTGTGACCTACGACAGTACCGCCGGCGGTCACGCAGAACACGGCTACCTCGTCCGGCAGCACCACCACCTGCAACACGGCCGCGTTCGTGCCGCCGAGATGCCGCTGCAATTCCGGCAAGGTCACCTTCTTCCCCTCCCCAGAGGGAAGGCTTGTGTGCGAGCGCTCCGCATATGAGAACGCTCGGGCAACGTCGCCGCGATCGAGGTTCAAACGAATTGCCTCGCGGAACATCGCCGGCCCGGCATCGCGAACGACAGGCCCGGAGATCGACGCCGCAAGCTGCACGGGTTGTCGTTCCAAAAGAGAAATGCCGCTCTCCAGATCGCGCTCCGCAGCTACGGAGTCGCCAAGACGTTTTTCAGCCTGTGCGCGAGCGAGATAACACTCGGGCAGAAAGACGACCCGGTTCGTAGCGGTGTAATGGGCGATGGCGGCATTGAGCGACTCGATTGCTCTCCGCGGCTGATGCTGCAGCATGACCTCGGCCTCCGCGAACTGCACGTCCGCCGTGAGCCTGGCTCGGATCGCAGGGTCGGCGAGGCCGTTGGCGATTGCTCTCGCTTCGCGAACGAGTTGCTCCGCACCGGCGTCGTCTCGATCATCAATGCTGACGATCGCCTCGCGAACCAACGCCGAGCCAAGCAGGTCATGACGGCCGTTGGCCTGAGCGATCTCCTGCTCGATATGCAGCAGAGCACGCGCGGGCACCGTGCGGCCGGCGCGAAGCTCCATTCGCGAGGAAGCGCCGACGCTTACGGCAAGAAGGTGAGCCCGCCCTTCCGCGCTCTCGTTCGCGAAGGCGCTGATGCGCGCTTGCCATGCCTCATCGAGCCGGCCAAGCAACACGAGCGCATCGGCGCTGATGGTCTGCATCATGGCCAGATTGCTCCGCTCGCCGAGGCGCGCAAACATCGTGGCAGCCTCCGTGGCAATCGGCGTTACGCCGTCCCAATCGTTCTCGGCCATCCTGCAAACGGCCAGCTCCCAACGAATCTGCGCGCCGAGGGCCACGTAACCCGGGATCGCATCCACTTCCTGGAGCAGGCTCTCGAGCTCCGAATGCGCGCCGGCGACGTCGTTCTGATCGAAGCGCGTGTTGGCGGCGAAGTAGCGCGCCACGACCGACATCGGACTACCCGCGGCCGCGAAGTCTGCCGCGGCTTGCCGCAGATCCGGCTCGGCGGCGGCCGGCTGGCTGTGGCTATAGGTGATCCTTCCCTTGCGATAGGCGACATGCGCGGCGGCCAGGCGCGCGCGCGGATCCGTTCCGGCCTTGTCGATCGCTGTCACGGCATCGTGCAGCAGCCGTTCGCCCGAGGCGTGCAGGAGAGCGTCGCCGATGTTTCGGGCGACGTTCAGATCGCGATCGGCTGCCGCGGCATCGCCTCGTGCGAGCGCCTCGCCCCACCGCCCGAGGAGCTCGGCCTCGGCCCATGCGCGGGTCTGTTGCGGGTAGCGCGTCACCATCGAGCCGGCGACGGTGGTGTCGCCATGCTCCAACCGCGGCAGATCGCGTTGGAAAAGTGTCGCGGCGGTGTTGACCGGCAGCCTGCCGAGGCGTGTCCGCGCTTCCTCGGCCCAACTAGAGGATGGATCGGTGGCGAGATAACGCTGCCAGGCGTCGTGCGCCTGTTGCGTCAAGCCGAGGCGCTCCAGGACCAGCGCGTGATTGAAGAGCGCCTCGGGAAGGCGCGGGTCGAGCCGCAATGCGCGATCGCTCGATGCCAGCGCCTCGGGATAGAGCGATGCGCGTCCATCGCGGTTGGCGGTCGCATACTGCGCCGCGGCCAGATCGTTCCAGGCAGTAGCGTTCGACGCATCGCGCTGCGCGGCCTCTTGAAGCACCAGCACCGCGTCCGAGGGATTGCCGGTCAGCATCCGCGCAACGCCGGCGAGATGCTGCGCATCGGAAGTTTTGTTCGTCTCCGCAGCCTCGATGAGATCGCCGGCAACGCCACCCAGCATCATCCGCTGCGGATCGCTGGCCTGATCGCGAGCACGAACCGGCCCGCGATAGGGAGCCCAGTCAAAACCACCGGAGATACGCGCTTCGACGATGCGCTCCGCGCGCGGGGTCAACGCGGCCAGCCGCCGAATCGGATCGCGCCAGCGAAGAAAGAACGGAATCGCCAGCAGCGCGATGACGACAACCGCCACGCTGGTCAGCCAGGCAATGCGGAGCCGCATTCGCGGCGGCACACCGTGCCGAACGAAACTCGAGGAAATGGTGGAAGCGTTCATTTTGATCCCGATGAGTGCGCCCGTGCTTCCGTGGCCCACGAGGAGTTGTGATCGACTTCGAGATAGCGAAGCCAAGCCTTCCTCGCGTCACTCGTCAGCCCCATGTGCTCGAGGATCAAGGCGCGATTGAAGAGCGCCTCGGCCGACTTCGGGTCGATGCGCAGACCGCGATCGGCGGCGGCCAGTGCCTCGGGCAGAAGTGAGGGCCGCTGCAACTCCACGGCGGCGGCGTAACGAGCCGCGGCAAGGTCGCTCCAGACATGAACGTCATCCGGCGACTGCTCAGCGGCTCGTCGCAGGCGATCGGCAGCCTCCGCGGGTTGATCGACGAGTATCAGGGCGACGCCAGCAGTGTGCTGCGCTTCTTCCGAACGGTCGCGTTGCGCGCGTGCGATCGCGTCACCCGCGGCCCCGCCGAGCTTCAGCCGCGCGGCATCAGCAGCCAAGTCCGACGAGCGCATCGGTCCGCGATACGGAGCCCACGCGAATCCGCCGGAGAGGCGCGGTTCAACGTTGCGCGCCGACGCCGGCGCAAGGGTCACCAGCCTGAACATCGCGTCGTCCCGATGGCGAAGCAGAGGGAACGCGATCACCGCGATGAGCGCGGCCGCCGCGACGGCTCCCAACCACCAGCGCGAATCGCTCCGGGCGCGCCGGCCGCTCCAATCGCGGCCAACACTCCGCTCCTCCTCGAGATGCGCGTTCGCGGAGAGAACCGCCGCCATGCAGTCGCTGCAGCTTTCGATGTGAGCAAGAACTTCGTTCCGGGTTGCATCGTCGATGTCGCCGCTGGCGAAACGCGCCAGGGTCTCATCGGTCGGGCACTGCGTACTCGGCAAACGGTTCAATTTGATGCCTCCACATCATCGGTATGACGGGCCGGCCCCGTTTTCCCGTCTCGGAGGCCGAAATCGAACAATTCCGATCCTCCGGCGCTGATCAGCTCCTCGACCGCGGCCGCGCCGACGCCTTCCCGCTCCAGTGCCTCGCGGAGCTTTCGCAACAGCGCTTCGATCCGGCGATACAGCGGGCGCTGCGGCACGCCGAGGAGGCGCGACGCGTCGGCGATGCTGAGCTCCGCCCCGAAATGAAACCGGATCAGCATCCGATCCTGGAGCGGGAGCGTGGCGATCGTTTGCCGCACCACGCGCGCGGCGCTCTCCGAGACTCGCATCGCCTCGGCTTCATTCGCGCGTGAATCGGCCGTGTCGGTTGCAACGAATTCACGGTCGTCCTCCGGCATCGGCACGAGCCGCGGCCGCGCCGAGCGATAGGGCAGGCTCTCGGCCAGCGCTCGCGCGCTTCTCACGTCGAGCGACGGATCGACATTGCGAACGATCTCCACCGCTTCGTCGAGAGAGCGGCCGTCGCGCACCGTCAACTTCTCGAGCATCACCGCCACCGGGCCGCGCCGCTCGGCCTCGGCCGAGGGATGCCAGCGCCCTCGGAGACGCATCCACTCGCGCGACAACATCCGCTGCACCACCACCGTGAGAAACGCGCCGAGCGGTGCCCGTCCTTCATAGCCGCGCAGGATCGCGTAGTCGTTTTCGATCAGGGCCAGCTTCACCGTCGACGAGAAATCTTCGGCGTCGGCATCGCGCAGTCCGGCGCGGCGGCACACAACACCAATGACACGCTCCACGAGCGCGAGATTCGCCCGGAACAGCTCCTCGGCAGAATTTGGGATGGAATCAGGATACAGGAAATTTTTCGGGAAGCGCGGAAAAACACTTATGGCCGTCGCACCCCCTCTTCGAATCGCAACGCCGGCAACGCACGACAACAAATCACAACAAACGCTGTGCAGAGAGAAAGAAAAGAGAGGGCCATCATGACTTCCACTTGGAGACTTTTCGTATCCACACTCGCAACCACCGCCGTTCTCCTGTCCACTGTGTCTGTCCGTGCCGAGCAGGCGGACAAGTACGTCAAGCCGCACGAGCCGTTCACGGCCTACGGCATGCAGGTACGGATGTCACTCGTCAATCCCATCGACAAGGCGTGGCAAAAAGGCGGCGTGCGGCCGACCGTGTTTCAGGAAATCGCGCCGTGCCGTCTGTCGTCGACGCTGAGTATCGATCGTTACGACACGCCGTGGGGCGGGGCAACCTATCGCCCGAACGAATCGCGTTTCTATCTGAGCCGCGGTGTGCTCGAGACACCGGTGTTCGTCGATCCCTGCTCGGAAGCAATTCCGCTCGATGCCATCGGCATCGTCGGCCGTTTCATCGTGACGCCCGGCGACGGCGACGGTGAGGTTCACATCGATTCGTCGCAACCGGCCAGCCCGAATGCCACGACCGTATTTAAGTTCAAGAAGGGCGAAGTGCTGATGTTCGAGGCCGGCGTCATGTTCGGCCCCGGAGGCACCTTCGGCGTCCAGACCTGGAACGCCGGCGCAGATGTGATGATCGACGTCCTCGGCTACCTGCTGCCCGACCCGGCCTCCGCTGGTGAAAAAGGCGAGAAGGGCGACAAAGGCGATCAGGGTCTTCAAGGCCTGCAAGGAAACACCGGCGCCACCGGTCCCAAGGGCGACACTGGCGCGAAGGGCGATCAGGGTGCCGCTGGTGTGAAAGGCGACAATGGCGCCACCGGTCCCAAGGGCGATACTGGCGCGAAGGGCGATCAGGGCGTCGCAGGTTCGAAAGGCGACACCGGCGCCAAGGGCGAGCAGGGCATCGCAGGTCCGAAAGGCGACACCGGCCCCAAGGGCGATCAGGGCGTCGCAGGTCCGAAAGGCGACACCGGCGCGAAGGGCGAGCAGGGCGTCGCAGGTCCGAAAGGCGACACCGGCGCCAAGGGCGAACAGGGCGTCGCAGGTCCGAAAGGCGACACCGGCGCCAAGGGCGAACAGGGCATCGCAGGACCGAAAGGCGACACCGGCGCCAAGGGCGAACAGGGCATCGCAGGACCGAAAGGCGACACCGGCTCGAAGGGCGAAACCGGACCGCAGGGAACAATCGGCCCAATGGGTCACGAAGGTCCCATTGGACCCGCCGGCCCGAAGGGCGACAAGGGCGATCCGGGTGCAGGCCTCACCGTGGTCAAAGGAAACGCCTGCTATCCGCCGGGCAACAACTCCAACAGTCAGCTCACCGTGTCTGACGCATCCGTGACCCCGTTCAGTGTCGTGATTCTCACGTACACCGACGCCGGCTCCAATGGAAACGCGTTGTCACTCACTGGCCAGGGCACGGGGTTCTTCCACACCACCGGCAGCCCGAACCAGTGCTTCCAGTACGCCATCTTCAACATGGCGCGGTAGCGAGAGAGGTCGCCACGATCGCGCCCCGCGGCGCATCCCGCCGCGGGCCGCTTTCACAGAAAAACGTGTAAGGAGAAATGGCCGTGTTCAACATTACGCCAGGAACCATCGTGCAGTTCGCGCATGACACTCTCTTCCTCAGTATCGTCAGACTCAAGAACGGGCAACCAGTCCTCGGATTGACGTCGAGACCGACCAACTGGGCCATTCCCCTTACCGCAACCGTCAACGGACTCGGGGATCGCCTCAAATTGGTGGGAACCACGCCGGCGGGCAATCGTGAGCTGCAGTGGGTCCGGGAGGCGGACGACTTGATCCACGTCATGTCGAGCGCGGACCAAAGCACGTTCGTCATCAATTTCGCCAACGGCTCATCATCGGCCTGTACTCTCACGGACGGAAGCAGCCCGGACTCGTTCTTCACGATCCGCCCGCGCGATGGCAAGTTCGTGGTTCAGATCACGAATGCCCGCTCCGATGCAACGCGGTTCAACATCCTCGTGCAGCCCTATGCCGATCAATACTCGCAAGATGGCGTGAGACTCCATCGGTCGCCATGGCAGGGAGCGGCCTGACGACCGCGAGACCGCGAGAAGCAGTACCCTCTCGCCCGATGCGCATACGCTTTGCACCGCCGTTCGCAATGACCCGAACGATCCGGTTCTCCCTTTTTCTCCTCCTCGCTCCAATCGCAGCGCTCGCGCAATCCGGCGCCTGGGGCCTGCGCGGTATCAGCCAGCACTTCCTCGTCGACGGCAACTTCATCGTCGACATCGATGGCGCGGGATTCTCGGTCTACGACGTCAGCACGCCAAACAGCGTGCGCCGCGTCGCGAGAATCGAGACAGAGCAGGAGAGCACCGACGGCTCGATCTCCGGCAATGACCTGATTGTCTCCACGCGTAGCGCGATCGAGCGCTACACCATCGGCGCGGACGGCACGGCCGTGCAGACGATGAATGCCCCGGTCACCGGCGTGACCATGGTGGCCTGGAACGGACGGCTCGTGGCCGGCCGCACTCCTGACGGAATCCAGATCTGGCGGCCCGCATCCAACGGCACGCTGATGGACGCGGGCGCATTCCTGACCAATGGCACCATCAAATCGATCGCATGGAAGGGCGACACGCTGTTCGTGGCCATCGCCGACGTCGGCATCAAGGTCGTCGACGGAAACACCTCCGAGATCATCGCCTACATCCCCGAGCCGGCGCGCGGCATCGCCATCAGCGGCAACCTGCTCTACTCCGCGTCAGGAGGCGACGGCGTATCCATCATCGACGTCAGCACGCCCTCGGCGCCTGTGATGGTCGCCCGCATCCTTTCCGGCATCCTCAACCTGCAGAACATCGCCGTCGCCGGAACGCGCGTTTTCGCCGAGGAGCCGCCGAACAAGATCCACATCATCGATGCGTCGGCGCCATCCGCGCCGAAAGAAGTGGCCACGATGACGGAGCCCGCACAGGCGATGGCAGCCGCCGGCGACAAGCTCTTCGTCTCGGGCGCGACGTTCGCCGGCATCGTCAACGACATCACCGACAGCGGACGCCCGCTGCGTGTCTTCGACGTCTCCAATCCAACCGCGCCGCGTCTGAGCGCCGAGGTGCTCGACTCCAATGGCGCGCTGAACGGCGTAGCCACGAATGGAACGCTGGCGTTCGTCAGCGATCCGCCGTTCTTCCGCGTGCTCGATATTTCCACCACGCAGTCGCCGCGCGAGATCGCCTCGCTGAAAATCGATGGCTTCCAGCCGCACGTCAAGGCGCTGGGCACGCAGGCCATCGTCTATGGCACCGGCGACGTACAGCTGATCGATCTCGCCGATCCCTACCATCCGAGGGTCGTCAAGACCTTCCACTCCCTCGGCCAGAGCCCGAGCTACGCCGACTTCGTGGCCACCGGCATCCTCGAGGGGAATTCGTTCACCGGCCTTCACCTCGTCGATTTCGTGAACTATCCGGAGCCTGGGATCGTCAACGCTTTCAAGATCCATCCGATCAATGTCGTCGCCAACGGAGGCAATTGGGCATACGTCGCCTTCGGCCCGTTCTTCGGCATCTTCAACTACCCGGCGCCAAACGTCGGCATCTACGTCGGGAACATCCAGACGCCGTCGGTGGACATGGCCTTTCTCCCGGCCACCGGCAACCATCCCGATGCGCTGGTCGTGCGCGGCGACACCCTGCGTCTTTTCTCGCTGGCCGATCCTTCCAACCCTGCGGACGCGGGCTCGATCCAATTCCCGCCACCCGGTCCCTTGGCCGCGTTCGGCGACTCCGTCCTGATCGGCAGCCCCGGAACGATGACGCGGATGGATATCGCCGATCTGGACAATCCGTCTCTGGAGACGACGACCATGCACGTCGTAGCGCCGCAGCAGATCGCCACGGCCAACGGCAAGATCGTCGTCGCCGATCGTTACAGCATCCGCGTCTTCGGACCGCAAACCGCAGCGCCGCCTCCCCCACGCGCGTCCCGGCGACGGGCAGCGATCCATCCCTGATCACGATCGTTGCGACGACTGCAGCGTGATGGCGATCGGAACGCCGAGGATCGCCGGCAGCCAGAATGAGATCAGCCGGTAGGTGAGCACGCCCACCACGGCGATGCTCGCCGGCACGCCAAGGCCGCCGTAGAGCGCGGTCATGGCCACTTCGACCACGGCGATCCCGCCCGGCAGAAAGCTGGCCCGCCCGAGGAGCAGCGGCACGCCGTAGCCGGCGAGGAGCAGCGAGATGTGCAGCGAGTGACCTGCCGCAAGAAAGGCATAGCGCAGACAGAGAAGATCGAAGATCACCACCATCAGCGAGCACGCGGCCGGCCGCATCCAACCTCCGTGCTGCATCTCCGTCCACGTTTCCGCCGCGCTCTCCACCATCGCCGTCAATCCCGAACTGTCCCACCGCGGCCGGAATCGCTTCACGATTCGCGACACCTTCTTCGCGATCGCCATCATCCAATCATTGCGAGCCAGCAGAACGATGGCCATCACGACGACGATGCTCAGCAGCGAGACCACGATCGCCAGCGCGATGACAGTCAATCGCGACAGCCGGTGCATCAAAAGCAATTCGACGCCGCTGATGAGCGCAAACAACATCAACGACCCCGCATCGAACACCGACGGCAACCAGCTCGCCAGCACCGCCGCATCCGCCGACACCCCACCCGACCGCGCCCACTTGTAGATCGCCGCCCCAAACCCCAGCGCCCCCGCCGCCACGAGCGCCACCGACCCCGCTCCAATCTCGATCGCCGCCGCCCGCCGCCACGACATCCTCTCCCCGGCCAGCTTGACCACCGACTCCAGCAGCGCGCCATTAGCCACATAGCTCAGCGCCTCCATGATCAAGCTCAACCCCACCGCCCACGGCGCCATCGTCCGCAATGTCTTCAGCGAATTCTCAATGGTGTCGAGACGGGGCAGGAGGAAGTGGACGAGGAGACCGAGCACCACGAGCACCGGCACCGCGCGGAGAATGCGCAGTTTGAGAGGACGGTCTTCCATCAGTCGACCGTAATGCTGAGGTCGTGCCTTCTGCAAAGCCGACCAGCGCGCATACGACTTGCACCGCGGTTCAGAGTGCTTCGAACAATTCGCCTGGTCTCCCTTCTTCTATTCGTCCCGTTGACCGCGTTCTCTCAATCCGGCAGCTGGGGCATGCGCGGCTTCAGCGAGCGATTCCTGGTCTCCGGGAACTACGTCATCGCGGTGGACGGAGCGGGATTCTCCGTCTATGACACCGGCGTTGCGGGCAAGGTTCGCAAACTGGCGCAGATCGAGACGGGCAGCGAGAGCATCGATGGATCGATCGCCGGCAATGATCTCTTCGTCCTGACCCGAACCTCCGTCGAGCGCTTCACCATTCGCGACGACGGCAGCGTCGTTCAGACGATGCATGCGCGGGTGCCGGGCGTAACCATGATCGCCTGGAATGGAAGACTCCTGGCGGGCGCCACGCCGCACGGCACGACCATCTGGAAGCCGTCGGCGGATGGAAGCCTTGTCACCGTTGGCGATTACCCCGCCGGTGCCGCGATCCTGTCGATGGCCTGGAAGAACGACATTCTCTTTCTGGCATTGGCCGGCATCGGGATCAAAGTCGTCGATGGGAATGCTGTTGGTGAAATCGGCTACATCCCGGAGGCGTCTCGCGGTCTGGTCGTCAGCGGAGACATCCTCTACTCCGCGTCCGGGAATGATGGCGTTTCCGTGATCGACATCAGCAATCCCTCCCAAGCCATCGTGACCGGGCGAACGCTCGCGGGCAGTCTCTACTTTCGCAGCATCGCCGCTGCCGGCTCACGCGTCTTTGCCGTAGAGCCGCCAGACAAGATTCACATCATCGATGCGTCATCGGTCATTGCGCCGCACGAGGTGGCGACGCTGACCGACCCGGCGCAGGCAATGGCTGTTCGGGGCGGCCAGCTGTTCGTCTCCGGCCCGATCAGGAACGACTTCGGCGACATTACGGATATTGGCAATCCGCTGCGTGTTTTCGATGTGGCGAATGCGACACCGCGTCTTATCGCCGAGGCGACTGGCGAGGTCCGTTATCCCCTGATGGGCGTGGCCACGGATGGATCGCTGGCCTATGTAAGTGATCCACCCTATTTTCGGGTGCTCGACGTATCCGACAGCCAGGCGCCGCGTGAAATCTCCTCGGTTCGAATTGATGGCCTTCAGCCCCATGTCCGGATCCTGGGCACACAGGCAATTACTTACGGCACGGGCGACGAGCAACTCCTTGATCTTACGAATCCCTATCACCCGCGGCTGGTAAACACATTTCATTCAGAGGGTCATAGTCCCTGTGTCGCCGCCTTCGTGTCCAACGGAATCTTCGACGTGAATCCGTCCAGCGGCCACCATCTCGTCGACTTCGTCCATTATCCGCAGCCGGCAATCCTCTTCTCTTACAAGAACCATCCTCAGGATGTCGTCGCCAATGGCGGCGATTATGCCTATGTGAGTTTCGGGTCGCTCCTGGGCATTTTCAATTTTCCCGCGACGGGCACGGGCGCTTTCGCGAAGGCCGTCCAGATCGACATTATGGAAATGGCCTATGCCTCGGCGACGAACGAACATCCGGACGCGCTGATCACGCAAGCCGACAACGCATTGAACATCTACTCCCTGGCCGACCCTGTAACGCCGGACAAAATGGGCACCATCGCCTTCGATGGCTCCGGACCGATGGTCACTTCCGGCAATTCCGTCTGGATCGGCACGCCGGAAACGATGACCAGGATGGACATCACCAGCGTCTCCGCCCCAATCCTGGAAACGACGACCATGCACGTCCTTGCCCCACAACAAGTCTCCGCCGCCAACGGCAAGGTCGTCGTCGCCGACCGCTACAGCATTCGCGTCTTCGGCCCGCGGACTCCCGCGCCATCACCCCCCACAGACCGGCACCGCGGCGTCTCGCATTGATCGGCGAGATTCGAGCTGAAGACCTCGGCATGCTACTTGCCCTTGCCCTGTGAATCACGCGATGAGCAAGACCACATATATGAGCCGTCGCGCCGTTCACTTTCAGCCGACGCCAGAACGAAAGGAACCGACACATGCCGCTAGTCAAATGCCCGGACTGCCATACCGAAGTCAGTGACCGCGCGCCTACCTGCCCCAAGTGCGGAGCGCCAATCAACGCAACGCCGATCGCGAGCCCACAACCGGTGACAGCGCCGAAGAAGAAAACGTCCTTCGTCACGTGGGGCTGTTTGACGTTGATCGTGCTGGCGGTGCTGGGCGGAGTGATCAGCAGGATGACCGGGGGAGACCAGCCGAAACCCGCGCCCGCCGTGGATCAGAAACAGGAACAGGCGGTGAAGATCGCGCTCGTCGGCGCCGGATTGCTGAAGAAAGGGATGCGCGATCCCGATTCCTTCAAACTGAGGCAGGTCCTGGTCATGAATCAGACCAACGCGGTCTGCTACGACTACAGCGCGAAAAACGGGTTCGGCGGCTACAACCAGGGCCAGGCCGTCCTCTCGCCCGACTTGAAAAACTTCAAAACGAGCGAGCAGGCCGGCTTCCGGCAGCTGTGGAACAAGTGGTGCGCTGAGAAGCAAGGGACGGACGTCACGAATCGACTGGTCCTGTACTAACAGACAAACGCGCGGAATCTGGATGTCCAAAAGGATTTCGGGTAGTGTGTGGTTCGGTCACAGATCGACATGCGCTGGGATGATTCGTACGTCGTACCCCAATCCCTCACCCTGCGGATCTCCTCCTCCGGCGCGTTCGTGGCCACCACATCCTCGGCGCGGGAGCGCGAACTGGCGGATGACGCGCTGCCGCTGCTCGCTGCCTTCGCCTCCGCCACCACGCCGCGTGCGGCGCTGGCAACGCTGAAGGAGAGCTGGGAGATCGACGATGGCAGTTTCGCGACGCTGATCGATGCGTTGATCGGCGAGGACCTCCTCACTCCGGCCGGCGCAACGCCGCGGCGCGATCTCTACCTCGTGCTGGGCCTGAACCGCAGCGGCACCTCCGCGCTGACGAAGGCACTCGCCGCCTGCGGCGTGGCCGTCGACTTCGAGCATCCCGCTCTCCCCCTCGGTCTGTTCAAGCCGGACAGCGGCAGGTCCGACGGCGGCTACGAGAGCTATGAGATCCCGGCCGTCCTCGATCTCGTCCGTCAGATCGCCGCGCGTTACGGCGCCCAGCAAAACAATCCAGTGCTCACCGACGAGATGATCCTCTCCACCGGCGAGATGCTGGCTGTCCGCGGCCTCATCGAATCGATTCCCCGCTTCCCCTTCGCCATCAAGGATCCGCTGCTGACGTTTCAGTTCCGGCAGTGGAAGGAGATCGCCCGCGCCTCGCGTGCGCCGATTGCGGCGCGGCCGGTAGTGACCGTCCGCCATCCCGTGGCCAGCGCACACGCGCTGCTCAAGCGCGGCTTCTGCCGCACGCTTCGCAGCGGCATGGATCAATGGTTTCGCTACAACAGCGAAGTCAAATTTGTCGCCGACTCCGGCGAAGAACCGTTGATCGTGATTTATGACGGAGAGAAAGAGCGCTTCGTCGCCCAGATCGAGGCGCTCTGCACGACGTTGTCACTCCCCTTCGACCGCGACCGCGTCAGCGCCGAATTTGTTCCTGCCGGCGTCGATCGACCCGACCTCGCGGAGCTCGGGCAGCATCCGCTGGGCCGCGCACTCCAGGCGCTCTTCGACGATCTCGCCGCGCGGTCCGTCAGCGCGCGTTGACGAATAGCGGCTGCAACAGCCGGTGCCCGCGCAGCGTCCGCTCGATGGCGTTGGCCACGGCCCAGTCACCGCGCGTCCCGACGTCGAACGATTCACGCACGCGCTGCCGCCACGCGCGGCGGTTCCCGTCACTCTTCAGGATGCAGGAGAGCATGGCCTGTCCTTCATCTCCGAGCTGCAGCGGAATCGCCCCCTGCTCGCCGAGCCTGCGCATGCTGTCGACGAACCGATCCTCCGGCGCGGCGCCGGGCAGCAGAGTGGCCAGCCATTCGCGCATGGGACGCCATGCCCGAAACGTCATCAGCAGGGCGAGCGCGATCCGGTCTTCGAGCAATCGCACCCTCGGCCAATCGATCGACTGGAAGAGATCGATCTCGCTGCCCGCATCGGCGACGCCGGCGAACCACGCTCCCTGATACCGCGCGCCGAGGCGGATCACCTCTTCCAGCGCGCCGAGGGAGCGGAGATAGCGCCAGTTCTCCATGAAATGCCAGAAGGCATCCCACGGACGCTCTTCCCGCAAGAGCAGCCGCAGATAGTCGACGCCGCCGCGATCTGAGGTGCGCAGACACTCGATCATCTTTCGCGCGTACTGGAAGCGCTCGGGCACGCGGAGTGACATGACCTCGTCGCGAACGACTTCGGAGGCGAAGCCGGCGTGGAGATATTGAAACTGCCGGCGAGCCGGCGCGGGCAGCGGACCCGTGCGGATGACCAGAACGACCGTCGGCTGATCGAGGTGCCACACCTGGTGGATGAACCCGCGGCCGGGATCGATGCGCCGGACGTCGCCGGGGCCGACCATCTCCAGCTCGCGCACCGCCAGTTGTCCGACCTGCACCTCCGGCGCGACGCGCTCGGCATCCGCGAACTGGTACTTCGCATGGATGGTCGTTCCCGAGAGATTGACGAACGCGCCGGCGAAATCGTGATCGTGGATGACCACCTCCGGCGTCATGTAGGCGTAGACGTTGGCGAAGAAGCGGCCATCGGACCAGACCGTGAACGCCGGCGGGCCGAACGGTCCGAATGGATTGCAGGCCTGGGGAAAGGTGCGATTCGAGAGCGTCCAGCCGGCCAGAGAATCGAGGTCGTATTGACGGTGGGGTTGCGCGTCGGAGAGCACGCGCGCGGCGACGGCGGGAAAGATGGAGACTTTGGATCCGGCCCGTTTCCACTCGCGATCGATGCGCGCGGCGAGGCGTCGGAGAGAGTCGATCATGAGCCTGCCTAGATGAATTCCATATTTGCCGATGATAACATCGCTGCTTCTATGCTCCTTCTGCTCGGCTTCGATGCCGCCGAGGCGGCACAGCTTGCGGAGTTGCTCGGGCCGGATGCCGAGGTGACCATCGCGGCAGAAGAAAGGGACGCCCTGCGACACTTGGCCGGGGCGGCTCCTGGCACACTTCTCTGCCTAGGCAGCAATCTGACCGCGAGCGACGCAGCGGACTTCCTGCGACGCGTACCGGCGGTGCGCGCCGTGGTGCTCGCCGCCGGCAGCGAGCCGGAGATGTTTCAGGATTTCGTCGATGCCGATCAGATCTTCTTCCTGTCACGCCGTCCGCCGCCGTTGCACGAAGTAGCGGTGCTGCTGCGCGGCGCACTACGGCATGACCAGCGCAGGGAGGAGAACGGCGCGGCCTCCGGCACACGCGGCGCGATGCTCGTGGCCCGGGCGATCTCGCGTGTGGTCGATCGCATCGCCACGGAGACGGACCTCGAGCGGATCTCCGGTCTGGTTGGTGACGCGGCGCGCACACTGACGGATGCCAGCGAGGGGCGTTTCGCCATCTATGATCCGCTGCACGAGACGCTCTGGTTTCGACGCCTCGAGACGCAGGAAACGACTCGCAACAGCGCTGCCGCAGGGCTGGTGAGCTTCGTGGCGCGGACCGGTGAAGCGCTCGCGGTCAATCGCGTTGGCGACGATCCTCGATACGACGCCGAGGCAGACAACGGCGGGCGCTCCTCGATGGAAGAGCGGTTGCTGGCCGTGCCGGTGCTCTCGCCCGGAAGCGCCTTCGCCGGCACGCTGGGCGTTCTGGTGGTTACGCGCGAGCGCCCCGCCGAGGCCTTCGACGACGATGAGCGGCAACGCCTCGAAGAGCTGGCGCTGCAGATCGCGCCGATCGTGCGCCACCGCATCTCCGAAAAACAGCTGGAAGAGGCGGTCGCCGCGGCCGATGACCCCGTCGCCGCCGACGGCGCGCCGCTTTACCGGCGCGAGGCGCTGCGCTCGTATCTGAAGGGCGCCGGAGAGCCCGGCCGCGTGCTGGAACTGACGCCGCGCCGCCGTGCCGCGCGCAGCGATTCACGACTGCCGCGACGATGGTTCGGCCTCCGCTCCTCCCCTCAGACCATTCCGTACTTCCAGCAGACCACGCGGGCCGACTGCGGCGCGGCGTGCATGACCATGGTCCTCGCCTCCTACGGCAAAGAGGTGCCGATGCGTGAGGTACGCGAGGTCATGGGCGTGGCCCGCGACGGCGCGGACGCGCGCCAGATCCTCGCCGGCGCCGACTGGTACGGTCTCCGCGCGCGCGCGGTGCGCGTGACGGAACTGGAGAACCTGGAGAGCCTACCATCGCGATCGATCCTTCACTGGCAGTTCCATCACTTCGTCGTGCTGGAACGAACGACGAGTGAAGGGGCGTGGATCGTCGATCCCGGCGCGGGGCGGCGGCTGGTCGGGTGGGGCGAGCTGCGGACGGCATTCACCGGAATCGCCATCACCCTGGAGCCGGCGGCGGGCTTCACGTCCGAGGCACGGCGAAGCAACAACGTCATGCGCTACGTCCGGCAGCTTCTGCGCGAGTCGTCGACCCTGGGGCACGTGCTCGGAACGTCGCTGCTCATCCAGGCGCTGGCTCTGGCGCTTCCGTTTCTCACGCGCATGGCCGTCGATCGCGTGATCCCCCAACGCGATGTCTCCCTGCTGGGCATTCTCGCGCTCGGCATCGCCGGCGTGGTGACCTTCCATTTCCTCAGCACGCTGATTCGCGCGCGGCTGCTGCTGCGCCTGCGCGTACAGCTCGACTCGCGGATGACGCTCGACTTCCTCGATCATCTCGTCGATCTACCCTACTCGTTCTTCCAGCAGCGCTCATCGGGCGATCTGATGGCGCGGCTGAACAGCAACACCACCGTTCGCGAGATCCTGACCTCGGGAACGTTGTCAGGCGCGCTGGACGGATTGCTGGTCGGGCTCTACCTGGTCATCGTTTTCGTCGTGCAGCCGATCTTCGGCTTGATCGTCCTCGGGCTCGGCGCGCTTCGGGTGATGCTCTTCCTGGCCTTGCGCCGGCGGCATCGGGAGTTGGCGTCGAAGGCGCTGCAGGTCGAGGCGGCCTCGCGCAGCTATCAGGTCGAGCTGCTCACTGGCATCGAGACGCTCAAATCCCTCGGCGCGGAGCGGCGCGCCGTCGAGCACTGGTCGAATCTCTTCGCCGACGAGCTCAACGTGGCGCTGGAGCGGGGACGGCTCAGTGCAACGTTCGATTCGCTGCTCGCGGCGCTCACGATCGCCTCGCCGCTGGTGATCCTCATCTACGGGACGCTGGAAGTGATCCACGGCAGTCTCACCCTCGGCACGATGCTGGCGGTGAGCGCACTGGCGGCCGGGTTCTTCGTACCGCTCTCCACACTGGTCTCCACCGCGCTGCAGATGCAGATGCTCGGCAGCTACTTCGAGCGGATCGACGACGTGCTCGACTCCCTCCCCGAGCAGGAGCGCGGAGTGCCGCTGGCCGGCCCGCGACTGGCGGGACGGATCACGCTCGACAAGGTCAGCTTCCGGTACAACCCAACGGCGCCGCTGGTCGTCGACGACGTCTCGCTGGACATCGAGGCCGGCAGCTTCGTCGCGCTCGTCGGTCCGTCCGGCGCGGGCAAGACCACGCTGGCCCACCTGCTGGTCGGTTTGTACCGGCCGGTCAGCGGGCGGATCCTCTACGACGGCGTCGATCTTCGCGAGCTCGATCTGCGCGCGGTGCGTGGACAGATGGGCATCGTCAACCAGCAGCCGTACCTTTTCGGCGGCTCGATCGCCAGCAATCTCTCCCTGGCCGATCCGTCGCTGCCGCGCGACCGACTGATCGAGGCGGCGCGCCTGGCGCAGATCCACGACGACATCATCAACATGCCCCTCGGCTACGACTCCCTCCTCGGCGACGGCGGTCTCTCCGTCTCCGGCGGGCAGCGACAGCGGCTGGCGCTGGCACGCGCGCTCGTCCCCCGGCCCGCCATTCTGTTGCTCGACGAGGCGACGTCGAGTCTCGACACCGCCACCGAGCGGCTCATTCAGGAAGAGCTGGCGAAGCTGCGCTGCACCCGGATCGTCATCGCCCACAGGCTGAGCACCGTACGCGCGGCGGATCTGATCCTGGTCATGGACGAAGGCCTGGTAGTCGAGCGGGGCAGCCATGACGAGCTGATGCGCCGTCGCGGCCGATACGAGAGGCTCGTGTCCGTGCAGATGCAGGCTTGAAGCGAAAGCGCCGGCCGAACGAGCGGCCGGCGCGCAGGAAACCGCGAAGCCGAAGGTTACGGGCAGGTGGGGTCACAGAAGCTGAGACAGCTATTGCAAACCGTGAGCGGCCTCGTACAACCCTCGCTGCTGCCGCCGGCGATCTTGCGGAGATCGTCGGACGTCAGGTTCCGCACCGTTTCCTTGTTCAGCTCAAGTTTTTTCACCTTCTTTTTCATGGCTTCCTCCAGAAACTGATGGTTAAAAAATCTGCCGGGGTACTCCCGGCAGGGCCTCCGGTCGCAAAGACCGGCCACCTTTGTCATACTTACAGAGTTAATTTGACTCCTCGTTGATGATTTGTCAATTGCTATGGAATTACCTGACCCCGTAGAGATGCAGGATCGTCACCAGCGCCGGCGCAGGCGTCTCGACGGAGCGGATTTCGAGCCTCATCAGTTCTTCCTTCTGCGCACGCCGCTGCTCCCCTATGACGAGCTTGAGGCGCTGGGCAACGGTCTGCGCGCACCCGGCGCGATCGGCGATCCAATCGCACTCCAGGCTGCCATCGATGCGGACCGGAAGGAATGGCGCGGCTGGCTGCGCGATCTGCTCTCGCGCCCCGAGGTGATCGAAGCACTGCACATCGCCTCGCCCGGTCTATTCGAAGCGCTCGACGAATGGCGCCGCGATCCCGACGGCAAGAAAGGACGCCGGGTCGAGGAATCGCTGATGCGCTACGCGCTCCGCATGACCACGCGCGCCACGCCGTTCGGGCTGTTCGCCGGCTGCAGCATCGGCCGCATCGGTGCCGCGAACCGGCTGCAGCTTGCGCCGCAGAGCTCGTATCGCCGCCATTCGCGGCTGGACATGGGTTACCTCTTCTCCCTCGCCGAGGAGCTGAATCAGGATCGCGAAGTGCGCCGTTCGCTGCATTACCGTCCGAGTACTAGCCTCTACCGGGCGGCGGGGCGGCTGCGCTACGCGGAGGCGCGCTACAACGGAAAAGACGTCGACTATCACCTGGTCGTCGTCACGCCCGACGAATTTGTCGACGCCGCGCTCGCGCGTGCCGGCGGCGGCGCGACTTCAGGCGACATCACCGCGGCAGTTGCGGCAACGGATCCCGATGGCGAGATTTCGGTCGAGGACGCCGCGAGCTACGTCGACGAGCTGATCGACAGCCAGCTCCTCGTCTCCGGGCTGTGGCCCACGGTCACCGGTCCCGAGGCGGTCCACGGGATGACGGAGATGCTGGAGCGCCTCGCGGTGCCCGCGGCTACCGCGGCCGCCGCGACACTTCGTAGCGCTGACCAAGCCCTCCAGGACCTCGACCGGAGAGGACTCGGAAACGATCCGCGGCGTTACGCCGAGATCGCTGCCAAGCTTGAGCCGCTGCCGCGGCGCGCCGACCGCCGGCGTCTCTACCAGGTCGATCTGTACAAGCCGGGCGAGCTTTCGCTCGGACCCAACGTGCTCGACGAGATCGCCCACAGCATCGAAGTCCTCCATCGCGTCGCCGGGCCGCATCCGGTCGAGACTCTGGAAAAGTTCAGCCAGCGCTTCATCGATCGCTACGGCATGCAACGTTTCGTGCCTCTGGTGGAAGCGGTCGACGACGAGGCGGGAGTGGGACTGCCGGCCACGGCGATCGGCGCCGATCATTCGCCGCTGCTCGAAGGGCTCGACTTCTCGCGCACCGATCCGATCGAGCAGGTCACCTGGGGGCCGCGCGAGGATCTGCTGCTCGAAAAACTGCTGCAGGCTCGTTCCGGCGGTGCCGAGGAGATCGTCATCGATGACGGCGACCTCGATCGTCTGGCGACGCCAAAACGCGTTCCGCTGCCCGACTCGTTTCAAGCCTGGGCCACCATCGCCGCCGCGAACGAGGAGGCGATGGCCGCGGGCGATTTTCTCGTCTGGATCAAGACCGCGTTCGGCCCCTCGGGCGCGCGGGTGGCCGGCCGTTTCTGCGCCGACGCCGAAATTGCCCGCGCCGTATCCGCACACCTGCGTGCGGAAGAAGCGCTCGATCCCGACGTGATCTTCGCCGAGATCGTGCACGTGCCGAGCGGACGCCTCGGCAACATCGCCTCGCGTCCGGTGCTGCGCGACTACGAGATCACCTACCTCGGCGTCAGCGGCGCGCCGCGCGAGCGTCAGATTCCGGTCGACGATCTGCTGGTCACGGTCGACGGTTCCCAGATCATTCTCTACTCCAGGCGCCTGCGCCGCCGCGTGGTGCCGCGCCTCACCAGCGCGCACAATTTCAGCATCGGCAGTCTGGCGGTCTATCGCTTTCTCGGCCTGCTGCAGGCGCAAGGCGTGCGCACCGGCTTGAACTGGCAATGGCGGCGGCCGTTCGAGAACCTGCCGTTCCTTCCGCAGGTGCGCTGCGGCCGGGCCATTCTGAAACGCGCGCAGTGGCTGGTCACCGAGGAGGAGACGAAGGACCTCGCCGCGCGCCGCGGCGCGGACCGTTACGCGGCCGCGCGACGGTGGCGCGAGCGCCGCGGCATTCCGCGCCGCATCGCCCTCGGCGAAGACGACATGGAGCTGCTGATCGACCTCGACAACGCGCTCTCACTCGACGTCTTCCTCGCCGATGTCAAGAAAAGCGCCGACATCATGCTGATGGAGTTCTGGCCCGACGCCGATGCGCTGGCAGTGCGCGGACCCGAAGGACGTTTCTTCCACGAGCTGATCGTCCCGTTCGTCCGGCAGCGCACACCCACGCGCCGCCGGCCCCGGCCTCTGCCCGGCGATACCGAGCGCATTTTTCCGCCGGGTTCCCCCTGGCTCTACCTCAATCTCTACACCGGCACGGCCACGGCCGACGGCGTGCTTCGCGATGTGGTCGCGCCGCTGGTCGCACGCGCGTTGGAGAGCGGCGCCGCCGATCGATGGTTCTTCCTCCGCTACAACGATCCGCAGAATCATTTGCGGGTGCGCTTTGGCGGCGAGCCGGCGCGGTTGCGCGCGATCCTCGACTGGCTTCCCGAGCTTCTCGATCCACTGCTTCGCGACGGCCGCATCTCGAAGTGGCAGCTCGACACCTACGAGCGCGAGGTCGAGCGCTACGGCGGCCCGGAGGCGATGGAGATTTCGGAACGGATCTTTCACGCAGACAGCGAGGCCCTGCTATCCGCGCTCGAAGAGCTGGAGGGCGATCGCGGCGCCGACCGGCGCTGGCGCCTGGCCCTGGTGGGGCTCGACCGGATGCTCGACGATTTCGGCTTCGATCTCCCCATGCGCCGCGACCTGCTGGCCCAGCTACGCCACGCCTTCGGGGAAGAGTTCTTCGTTGGTATCGATCTCACCCAGCAGCTCGCGCAACGGCTGCGCGAGAACAGCGACGAGTTGTATTCACTGCTCACCGCCGGCGCACTGCCGCCGGAACACCCGCTGGCCGCGAGCCTCGCCGCGCTCGACCGCCGGTCGGCCGCGCTGGCCCCGCTCGTCGCACAGCTCCGCGCGCTCGAAGCCGAAGGGAAGCTCGCCGCGCCGATCGAATCGCTCGTGACGAGCTACATGCACATGTTCGTCAACCGGCTGATCCGCTCGGATGCGCGTGCGCACGAGCTGGTTCTCTACGATCTGCTGCATCGCCTGACGATGTCGCGTCTGGCTCGGGCAAACGCTCCAACGGCACCGACACCCCAAGAATCTGGTCCCATGCCGCCTCCCGGGAGCTGACCGCGCCCAGCAGCGCCAGCCCGACGCCGCTCAACCCCATCAGCCAGCCGGGAGTTGGGACCCAGTTCGGATCCCACCAGAAGAGGTAGCCGGCGGGGCCGGTCCCTGGCTTCCGCAGCTCGAGTGTGTAACGAAACCAGGTGCGCGCGGCGTCGGCCAGCAGCGGATCGCCGCTGGCCTGGTAATACCGGTTGAACATGTGCGCGAGACCCGCGGATCCGTGGCAGAGACCGGCGTCGACGATGAATGCGTCCTTGACCGGCCGGCTGGCGGTGGCGCGGGCGACGTCGAGCGCCTCCGCTTCCCACCGCAAGTTCCCGGTGTGCCGCGCCGCGGTGAAGAGCGCGCCGGCGATGCCCGGATCTCCATAGCACCAGGCCATCCGATCCCGTTTTGGCGTTAGGCCTTCGATGACCGAGTTAGAGAAGCGCCAGGTCGGAGCATCCTGCTTCTGCGCCAGGAACCAGTCGACAGCGCGATCGAGAATCGCGCGTTGCTCGCCGTTCATCACGCCGGCGCCGGCGCTCATACCAAGCACGGAGAGCACACCCGCGACGCCGTGCGACACGCCGAGGTTGAACTTTCCATTGGGAGCATCTCTGAGCTGCCAGTCAGGCAACTCCTCGGGCGGCGAGTACCAGGAAAAACCTTCTCCCCCGACCGGCTGTCCGATCTCGATCAGCCGCCGGACCAACAGCTCCAGACTGCGGCGCGCCGCGGGCCGCGACAGCGCATGAAAGGCGTAGATGCCATACCCGGCCAGACCGCCGATCAGATCGAATTGTCCGATCCCGTACGGCTCCTCCCGATCGAGCACCCGGACCAGCGCTTCACCGATCGGGTCGTCGTCATCCTCCTCGTCGTCATCGAAGAGGATTCCCTGCAGATGATTGAGAGACCAGGCGATGCCGGTGAAGCCGGCGTAGAGATCGGGACGCAACGGGCGCTCGCTGAGGGCGTTGATGGAGTGCTCGATCAGCCGGTTCGCCAGATCGATCCACTCCTCGCTGCCGGTCTCCGCGCCGAGATAGGCGTAGAAGGTGGCCAGTCCGGAGGTGCCGCCGGCGAAGCACGGATCGGATTCCGGCCCGATCTTCTCCACCTCCGGCCGCAGCGCCTCGGCGATCTCGCCGATCACTGCCCAGGTGCGCTCCGCGTCATCACCTTGCAGCAACGGATGCCAGCTCGTCATGGGCAGCGATTGTACGATATGAAGATTTAAGGCGTTCTCAATATACTTGGCGTACATATGAACTGGGACATCTCGTATGCCGTCTCGCGCGCGGTCATGCTCCAGATCAGCGACCGCGGTGAGCTGCTGGCCGGCTCGACCATCTCGCGCACACCGCAGGCGCTCGCGGCGGACGGGCTTCCCGTCCTGCTGGCATTTGCCGGCGGCCGCACGCCGGCCGAGGCGCTGGCGCGGCTCCGCAACGATTGGGAAATCGACGAATCCGGCTTCAGCGCCGTGGTCGATAGGCTCATCTCGCAGAACATCCTGACGCCGGCGAAGGGCGATGATGCCGCGCTCGCCGCGGGCGGCTTCGCCTCGCCTGTCGCACACTTCGGCATGGTCCGCGACACCGTCCGCGTGCTGGCCTACCGCCGCGCGATTTTCCGGCATTGCCGGGATAAGAACGTGGTGGAGATCGGCTGCGGCTCCGGCATCTTGTCGATCTTCGCCGCAAAAGCGGGCGCGCGCCGCGTGATCGCCATCGAAGAGAGCGGGATCGCCGATCTCGCCGCGGCGATGTTCGAAGCCAACGGCGTCGCCGACCGCATCGAGCTCCGGCGCGCCAACAGCCGCGACGTGTCGGTCGACCAGCCCGCGGACGTCCTCATTCACGAGATCATCGGGAACGATCCCCTGAATGAGAACGTCCTTCCGTCGATCGAAGACGCGCGGGCGCGCCTCCTGGCGCCGGACGGCATGCTCATTCCCTTCGCAATGGAGATCTGCTGCGTCGGCTTCGAAGTGGCGGACACTCCGTACAACGACCGTGCGCGAGCATGCAGCGAGCTGACGGAGCTCGAGGGAATCTACGGCCTGGACTTCGGCGCCTTCCGCCGGGTCTTCGACGCCGCCCCGTCGGATCCTTTCATCCGCCCGCTCGGAAACCTCGGGCAGGCGAAGTTCGCCCCCCGCATTCTCACCGCCGAAACCGAGATCTGCCGCATCGACTTCGCGGGCGACACACCGCTGACCGCGTCGCCGCCGGACGATCTCCGCCTCCATGCGACGCAGACAGGCTCACTGGGCGGCGTGCTGATCTACTTCCGCGCGCACCTCGACGACGAGACGGTTCTCAGCAACTCCCCATACGCGCCGAGGTCGTCGTGGGACAGGAACGCCCGCGCACTCGAAAGGCTCGTGATGGTGAGTCCGGGCCAGGAGATCCCCATCATCAGCGAGCGCCGCACGATCGCAGGAACGGACACGCTGTACGTAGGGCTGGCGCCGGACGCGGTCAACCGAGGTTGATGTTCGCCGCGTTCGGATAGCCGGCGATCGCCAGCAACGGGCGGATTGAACTGCTCGAGAAAGTCAGAAACCTGCCCACCAGTCGGTGCAACGATCGTCGTCATCGCGCACTCCTTTCAAAGAAGGAGAGCCGCGCGGCGGGCTTTTCCTACCTGGCGGAACATATCGTTGAGAAAAGAAGGAAAGAAATATCAGCGGCCTGTCCGTCCAAAGTTGCGAGGACCAAGTGGATGCCCAGACTCTCACTGGCGCAACACTAGTCCGCAAGGAAGGGAGCGCGCCATGGCGAGAAGAGAGTGGGTACTGCTCGACGATCCTACGCAGAACCGTTTCGTTGCCCCTGCCTACCTGCTGAACGACTCCATTCACGTCCTCGTGGTGGGAGCCGGCGGAGCCGGTGGCGGTGGTGGTGGCGGTGGCAACAATAGCAACGGGTCCGGCGGAGCCGGCGGCGGAGCGGCGGGAAGCGTCGTCGCTGCTACGGTGGCGGTAAAACCGAATGCCGTGCTTCGCTATCACCTCGGCGTTGCGGGACGTGGGGGCCCGGGAGGCGCGCCTTTACGCCGAGGTTCCGATGGAAGCGCTGGCGGCGACACAGTCTTCGACAACATTACCGCCAAGGGTGGAGCACCAGGACGCGGTGGCCGCTACAAGTATCAGGATACAGGCGGACAAGGGGGAAGCGGCCCAAGTGGGGACGGGGGAAACGGAGGCGAGGCGCCCGATGCTGACGGCTCACCTTCGGGGGTGGGTTCAGACGCTGAACTGGGTAGTTCGGCGCGAGGAGGACTCGGCGGATCGAGCGGCGGATGGATCACCTACGGCACCGCTGGAGGGGGTGGAGGCGGTGGAGGCGCACCGTCACCGTTCGGAACTGGCGGGAATGGGCAGGGCGGCCAACCACCTGAAGAAAACGTCTTCACGCATGCACGGCCGCCTCTACCCACCTCCGGTACCAAGGGATCGGGCGGTGGTGGCGGTGGCGGTTGCAGAACCAATGAAAACGGTGGTGGTGATGGCGCTGCTGGCGGAGATGGCGTGATCTTGGTCTATTACGAGGTCTCTCAATAGCGTTTCAGTAGAGCGAGGTGATTACATCGGAAACAAATAGACCGATTGTAATCATCACAGCCGACTAATCGGACGTCGGCAAACTGAATCTTCAAGAGAGCTATTTGGAGCGAGCGACGGGATTCGAACCCGCGACCAAGAGCTTGGGAAGCTCCTACTCTACCAACTGAGCTACGCTCGCCCGGTGGTTGGGAAGCGGATTCTAACTCACTGCGGCGTGAAGTATTCGCTGAAGAGGCGGATGAAGGCGCCGGTCGGGCCGGTGAAATAGCCGACGGCGCGGACCGAGACCGGCTCCATCGAATGCAGCCGTCCGCCCTGGGCGTAGCCCCACAGCGCGATGGCCATCGTCTTCGCCTCGCCCGGGCCGATCTCGGTGTTGATCATCGTCGACGTCGTCGGGATGGTGTAGGCGCCGGAGCCGATGGTGCGGATCTCGATCCGGTTGAGCTTCACCTTCTCGTTCGTCGAGTTCGTGACCGTCAGCGCATAGCGCACGTTCACCGGGCCGTTGTAGGTGAAGGTATTCGGCGCCGATTCGTACTGCTCGAGATGGAGCGCCACTTTCGGGGCGTTCGGATCGTCCTGCGAGCCCGATGCGCAGCCAGTCAGAAGGAGCAGGATCAGGAGGGCGTTTTTCATCGGTCGAACCATCAATGCCGCGTGCTACTTACAGCGTTTCGCGCGACAGTGCAAATCCTCTGAGGGTGTGACGAAAATCGCTTTTTTCAATGAAGCTTGCGGAAGCACAGACAAGAGTGCCTGTGCCACATTGACCCTCCCCACAGGCCGGAGACGCGCAAGAGGCAGGACCGATGTGGCACAGACACTCCTGTCTGTGCTGGTTCGCCTCAGCTCGCGATTGCAGGCAGCCCTGTCACCTGCTCCAGTTCCGCTTCCTCGGCGATCCATTCTTTCGTGCGGAAGGCGCCTTCCCATCGCGCCACGACCACCGTGGCCAGGCAGTTGCCGATGACGTTGACGCAGGTTCTGGCCATGTCCATCAATTCGTCGACTCCCAGAATGACGATGACGCCCTCGGCGGGGAGATTGAACGAGGCCAGCGTGCCGAGGAGGATGACCAGCGAGGCGCGCGGAACGCCGGCCACGCCTTTCGAGGTGAGCATCAACGTCAGCAGCATGACGATCTGCTGCGTCCAGGTGAGATGGATCCCCGCGGCCTGGGCCACGAAGATCGAGGCCAGGGCCAGGTAGAGCGTCGTGCCGTCGAGATTGAAACTGTAGCCGGTCGGGAGGACGAAGCCGACGATGCGGCGCGGCACGCCGAGGCGCTCCATGTTCTCCATCGCCTTCGGAAGTGCGGATTCCGAGGAGGTCGTGGCAAACGCGATCGTGGCCGGCACCTTCACGGCGCGGAAAAAGTCGCGTAGCGGGACGCGGAACAGCAGCGCCACCGGCAGCAGCACGCAGATGAGGAAGACGATCAGCGCGCCGTACAGCGTCAGAACCAGCATGCCGAGGTTGCGGAGGACGCCGAGACCGGAATGCCCGATCGTGTTGGCCATGGCCGCGCCGACGCCGACCGGCGCGAACTTCATCACGAACTCGGTGAAGCGAAACATGATGTCGGCCAGCGACTCGCACCACTGAACGACCGGCCGCGCTTTCTCGCCGATCGAGGTCACCGCCAGCGCGAAGAGCACGGAGAAGACCACGATCTGCAGCACGTCGCCCTCGGCCATCGCCTTGATGATCGAAGCCGGCGCGAGGTGGGCAAGGAGGTCGCCGAATTTCTGTGGCTTGGCAGGGGGATCAGGCGCAGTCAATCCCTTCCCCACCGCGTCGGCAGCCTGCGACGCCTTCGCCGCCGCGGTGGCGCTGTCACCGTGCGCGACGGCGTCATTCGCTTCCTTCGCCAGCTTCGTAGCGCGATCGGCCAGAACGGATTTGTTCTCCTCGGTGTGCACGCCTGAGAGCGATACGCCAATGCCCGGCTTGGTCAGGTTGACGGCGCCGAGTCCGATGAAGAGCGCGAACGTGGTGACGATCTCGAAGTAGAGCAGAGCCTTGAAGCCGATCCTGCCGACCTGCCGGATGTCGCCCGTGCCGGCGATGCCGATGACCAGCGTGGCGAAGATCAGCGGGGCAATGATCGACTTGATCAGATTCAGAAAGAGAATCGACAGCGGCCGCATTGCCGTGCCGTACTCCGGCCAGAGCCAGCCGACGAGCACACCGATCGCCAGACCGATGAAGATCTTCTGCGTGAGCGAGACTTTCGGAAGTGTCATGTGTGGGGGAGTGTAGGGGACGAGCCCGCCTGAGTACAATCGACTCATGAAACGTGGCTGCCTCCTCACACTTCTGATCCTCGGCGCCTGTTTCGGCGGCTACTGGTACGTGCTGCACGGGCACATCGAACCGCCGGCGTTCTGGTGGGTGACCGGCATCGCCAGTTTCTTCATGTGGATCTCCATCGGCGCGCTGCAGACGTCGGTCGGCGCGGCGCGCGATGCGGCGCGGGTGTCGAGCGAGTCATCGTTCGGCGGGTACGGCGGCGAGCAGTTCACGGACGATGAGACGGTGACGGTGGTCGGTCACATCCGGGCCATGGGCTCGACGCTGCGCGCGCCGTTCAGCGGGAAGCAGGTGGTCCTCTACAACTACGACATCGATCACATCTCGCAGCGCAGTGACGATTCGACCGATGTGAAGGATTACTCCGGCTTCGCACTCGCTCCCTGCGCCATCGATTCCCCGCACGGTTCCGTGCGCATCCTCGGATTTCCCCTGCTCGAGGGATTTCCCAAGTCTTCCTTCGACACCGAAGAGGGGCGTAAAAACGCCGCCGAGTACATCGAGTCGACGTCCTGGACGGACATGAAAGGCTTCCATCCCGGGACGATCTACCACGAGATCAAAGAGTTGCTGACGGATGACGACGGCCAGTTCCGCAAAGACTGGAAGATGACCGATGACCGCGACCTGACGGACAAGCACCTGGCCGAGCAGGTGCTCACTCCCGGCGATCAGGTTTGCGCCATCGGCCGGTGGTCGGCGGCGAAGCACGGCATGATCCCGCCGGCGGGAGGCGTGATCCGTCTCCTGCGCGGCGACCCGCAGAAGATCGTGCAGGGGCTTCGGAGCAAGAGCGTCTCGAACCTGATCGGAGGCCTGATCGTGGCCGCGATCATCAACGGCGGCGTCTACACGCTTCTGCAGGTCGCCAACGGCAAATCGAAGCTGTTTGCCGAGACGCCGGTGGCGATGCACTCCATTCATCGCGACGAGATGCATCAGGCCGTGACCAGCGGCAACATCGCCGCCGCGGAGAAGCTGGCGAACAACGGCACCGGCATCGACGTGCGCGACAGCGAACGCCGGACGCCGCTGGCGCAGGCCCAGGGCGTGGAGATAGCCCGCTGGCTGATCGCGCACGGCGCCGACGTGAACGCCACGGATTCCGATGGGCAGACGGTGCTGATGAACCAAGCCTCCGCCGGCCGCGCCGACATCGTGCGCGCTCTGGTCAACGCCGGCGCGAAGCTCGATACCCTCAGCACGAAGTGGCACTCGACGGCTCTCACGCAGGCGCTCGATGCGGAGAAGATGGATGTGGTGCGCATCCTCCGCGATGCCGGCGCCAAAGACGACACGGTCACGGAATCGAGAGGCCAGACGCTGCGGGAGACCGATTTTGCCGTGCGCGCCGTCTTCGCCTGGCTCGATGCCATCCAGCGCGAAGACCTGGAAGGCATGAAGAAGGGGTCGACGTACCAGTCGTGGGACAACGTCGACTTCAAACTCTGGAAGTCAACGCGACCCATCCACCCGAAGCTGGTGAACGGCTACGCGACGGAGAACGCCGCGACCATTCAGCTCCGCGGGCAGGTTGCCAACGGCGTGTACGAGACGTGGACGTATCAGCTGGTGCATCGCGGCGAGGATTGGCTGGTGAACAACGAGCGATGGGAGACGCGGCTGAGCAGCAATGAGCCGTGATGGCGTCTGAGCACAGACAAGAGTGTCTGTGCCACATTGCTCTGCGCGACAGGACGAATCTGAGCAAGTTGCCGGACCGATGTGGCACAGACAAGAGTGTCTGTGCCACATTGCTCTGCGCGACAGGACGAATCTGAGCAAGTAGCCGGACCGATGTGGCACAGACACTCCTGTCTGTGCTCCAGTCACACCGCGATTGCGGCGGTATCCCCGCCCGTGGCCAGCGTCACTTCCCCCGTCGCCACGACGTCGTCGAGAGACTGGCGGATTCGCTGGATCAGCGTCTCCGGATCGCGGCAGTCGCCGGAGAGAACGCCGACGGTGCGATTGCGGCCGGCGTGTTTGGCGGCGTAGAGGCAGGTGTCGGCGATGTCGAGCACTTCCTGCCATCCGAACCGCGTCCGAGCCTGCGGCAGGAAGGGGAAGGGCGCGAAGCCGATCGAGCAGGTCAGGCGCAGTGACGTCGTCCTCTTGCCGACGATGAAGGCGTGGCCGGAGATGACGCTGCGAATGCGCTCGGCGATGGCGGCCGCTTCGTGACGGGAGGAGCTGCGGGCAATGAGCAGGAACTCCTCGCCGCCCCAGCGCACCAGCGTGTCGGTGTCGCGCATGGCCGTCTTCAGCAGGTCGTGGATGTCGACCAGAACGCGGTCACCGGCGGCGTGGCCGAAGCGGTCGTTGATCTCCTTGAAACGATCGAGGTCGAGCAGGAAGAAGAGCAGATCGCCGTTAGAGTGCGTCGGATCGGCCCCGATGCGCGACGACGACTCGTGCCGGCGCAGCGCATCGGCCATGTACTCGGGCATGCAGATGTCGAGGTAGCGCCGGTTCTTCATCCCGGTCAACGCGTCGGTGACGCTGAGGTCGAGCAGGCGCGTGTTGACGTCGGCCAGCTCGTGCGTGCGCTGCGCCACGATCGCTTCGAGCTCGCGATTGCGGCGCCGGAGCAGCGCCACGCGCGCGCGATGCGCCAGAACGATGAGACCAACGATGAGCAGCAGCGCCAGCGCGCGCGCCCATCCGGTCTGCCACCACGCCGGAACGATCGTGAAGCCGGTCGCCGCCGCCGCGCTCCAGGCACCCGGCCGCAACCGCGCACGCGTCTCGAACCGGTAGTGGCCGGGACCGAGCTTGGCGTAGCGCACCTCGCGCGACGACGCCGGCCGCCATTCGTCTTCGAGCCCGAGGAGGCGGACCTGGTACTCGATCAGATCCTGCTTGAGATACGTCAGGGCCGCGAACGTCGCCGAGAAGTCGTGCGCCGCGCTGACGGCCGACGACGTGATCCGCACCGGCGGCGGTTCGATGCGCGGGGCATCGGCGCGCGGGACGTAGTGGCTGAAGCCGGAGCTGGTGCCGAGAAAGACTTCGCCATTCGGCTCGGACAGAAAGGCCATGGCGTCGGTGTCATCGCCGGCCAGGCCATCGCTCAGGCCAACGTGCTCGATCAGCGGGCCGTTGACGAGATCGACGCCGACACCGGTGCCGACCCACAGCCGGTGATGGGCGTCTTCGCCGAGCAGGAAGATCTTGTTCGCCGCGAGTCCGCGCCGGACGTCGAGACCGTCGACGATCCGCATCGCTCCGTTGCCGTCGATCGAGAAGCGGACGATGCCGAGCGGCTCGAAGTACGCGGCCCAGAAATCCCCCGAGGCGCTTTCGATCATGTAGGCAGCATGATCGTGGGCCAGACCGTCGCGGCTGGTGTAGCGCCGCCAGGTTCCATGATCGAGACAGGCGATGCCGTGCTCGCCGGTGGCCCACAGCCGCCCGCGCGAGTCCGTCATCAGCCAGCGAAAGGTCTCGTCGCGCGTGCCATTGGGAACGGCGACCGGCGTGAAGTGATCTTCGTTGGATGCCATGCGCTGCAGTCCCGCGCCTCGGGTGGCCACCCAGAGAACGCCATCACCATCGCGGACGATCTTCAGCACGGTGCGTCCGGCCACGGGGTACTTGCGCACGCCGCCAGGACCAACGCGCAACACCTCGGCAGGACTGCCACCCATAAACAGCGTGCCGTCTGCTGCCTCAATGACGGTTCGCACCTGGTATCCGGCCGTTCCGGCGACGGTTTCCCATCCCGTTGCAGTCGAACGCGCCAGGCCGAGGTCCGTGCCGACGAGCAGGCGGTCCTGACGATCCCAGAGAAAACACCAGGTGACGGCGTTCGGCAGGCCGGAGTGGCGATCGTAGGTGGTCAGCTCGCCGCGGCCGAGCATGCGGTGGACGCCGAGGCTGGCGATCCAGATGGAGCCCTCGCGATCTTCGAGAACGTCGCGCGCCCAATCGGTCGGCAGCCCCTCCGCGGAACCGATGACACGCCAGCCGGAATCGTCGTGGATGGCTACGCCGCGATCGGTCGGAACCCAGAGGTTGCCGCGCCGGTCGAGATCGAGATAGCCGCTGGTGCTGGTCGCCGGCAGTGCGGCGGTTTCGTCGTGGAAGGAAGTCTCGGCCTCTCCCTTCGCCCAGAGATGCGCGGCCGATCGCGCCCACGTTGTCCCCAGCCGGTCGACGACGATGGCGTCGATCCGTTCGGTGCCGGGATTCGGCCAGAAGGTCCAGCTGCCGTTGGCGAGACATCCGATGCGCGAGAGCGACGCGGCCCAGATGGCGTTTTTCGCGGTCCAGACCGCGGTCGCTTCCTCTTTCGGCCAGCCATCGACCGGTGCGAATCGCTCCTTGGCATTGCCGCGCAAAATGCCGCCCGGCGTCGCCAGCCAGATCCCGTTCGACTGATCGATCGACAGCGCGTTGACCGGCGGCTTCGGTTCACCGATCGCTACGAAGCGCCGGCCGTCGAAGCGCGCCACGCCGCCATAGGTGATCACCCAGACGCTTCCGTCCGGCGCGCCCTGCACGTTCGGAACGTAGCTGGATGGCAATCCTTCATCGAGCCCGAAACGCGCGAAACGATTGCCGTCGTAGCGATAGACGCCGTCCTGCGTGGCCACCCAGAGGAATCCGGCCGCATCCTGCGCCAGCCGCATCGCCGCCAGATTCCCCATCCCCGCCTCGGTACCATACGTTCGAAACGGACGGATCCCCGAAGGGAGCACACGCGCGGCAGCCGGGAGAGCGGCCAGCAAAAAGACCAGCGCGATGCGGCGGAGAGACATTGGACGGGGATGATGGTAGCGCCGATTTGCCAGAGCGATACGATGTACGGAAGATAGTGTGGCCATGAACGGCATGAAGACAGCGATTGCGATCGACGATGACGCCATCATCCGTTTCTGCCGGAAGTGGCGGATCGCGGAGATGAGCCTCTTTGGTTCGGTTCTCCGGCCCGAAGAATTTCGAGAGGACAGCGACGTCGATGTGATGGTGACTTTCGAAGACGACGCTCGGTGACACTGTTCGACTTCGTCGATATGCAGGACGAGCTGACGGAACTCTTCGGCCGCAAAGCGGACCTGCTCTCGAAGCGTGCGCTCAAGAATCCGTTCCGCCGCCGATCGATCCTGTCCTCGGCAAGAGTTCTGTATGCCGCGTAGAGACCGTGGCGACGTCTCCTATCTCGCGGACATGCTCGGATTTGCCCGGGAAGTTCTCGCCTTCACAGCGGGACGTTCCCGCTCCGACTACGACACGGATCGCGAGGATTTCGCTGAATAGGGTTCTTTGCCGCGATCCAGGCGATTACGATACGCCCCCATGCGTAGAGCACTCGTCGTCATCACTCTCCTCCTCACCGCCGCCACCCTGCACGCCCAGTGCGCCGATGTGACCAGTCTCGTCGGGCAGCTCGATGGGGCGCGGATGAAGCAGACCGTGGAAAAGCTCGTGTCATTCGGCACACGGCACACGCTCTCGGACACGACCTCGGAGACGCGCGGCATCGGCGCGGCGCGGCGCTGGATCTTTGACGAGCTGTCGCGCGTGGCCGCGGCAAGCAATGGGCGGATGACGGTGGCCTATCAGTCGTCGATGCAACAAGGACCGCGGACGAAGAACGTGCCGGCGGAAATGATCAACGTCGTAGCCACGATCCGCGGGACCACCGACCCCGATCGCATCTACATCGCCACCGGCCACTACGACTCGATGAACTCCGACGTCATGAACTCCACGCTCGATGCTCCGGGCGCGGATGACGATGCCTCCGGCGTGGCCGTGATCATGGATGTGGCGCGCGTGCTCTCGCAGCATCCGCTCGAGGCCACGGTGATGCTCGTGGCTGTGCAGGGCGAGGAGCAGGGCCTGCTCGGATCGCGTGGACTGGCCGAGGAGGCGGTGGCGAAGAAGTGGAACGTCGAGGGGATGATGACGAATGACATCGTCGGCGGCACCGTCGGCGGTGAAGGGGACATCGACAACCGCACCATCCGCATCTACTCGGCCAACAACAAGGGCGCGGGCGAAGGATCGTCGCGGCATTGGGCGCGTTTCGTTCGCGACGGCGTGCGGCTCTACCTGGCCAACGTCAAACCGCGGCTGATCTACCGGCTCGATCGCTTCGGCCGCGGCGGCGATCACTCGCCGTCTTTCGAGCGAGGGTTCCCGGCCATCCGGTTTACCGAGCCGAACGAAGATTACAAACACGAGCACCAGACCGTGCGCGTCGAGAACGGCGTCCAGTACGGCGACCTGCCGCAATTCGTCTCCGGCGACTACATGCGCCTCGTAGCCTCCGTCAACACCGTCGCTCTCGTCACCGGCGCCTGCGCTCCCGCCGCGCCGAAAAACGTGAAGGCCGGCGGCGCGGTCACCAACGACACCACGCTGAGCTGGGACCTGGGAACCGAACCGGATCTGGCCGGCTACGAGATCGTGGTCCGCGAAACGACGGTCGACGATTGGGAGAAAGTGATCCCGGTCGGCAAGGTGGCGAAATACACGTTCAAGGATTTCACCATCGACAACGTCTTCATGGGCGTGCGCGCGGTCGACAAGGACGGGAACCGTTCGCCGGTGCGAACGCCGGAGGAGAGGCTGCCGGAGGTCTTGAAGCCGGCGGCACCGGCGGCGACCGAAAAACCGAAGGAGTAACAACTGTCATCCAGAGGCCGGCGAAGCGCGGCCGAAGGATCTCCAGCTAGTACGAAGTGCGTTGAATCCCTTTCGAAGTATCGCGGCTTCGGCTGGAATTGCGCGATTGAGATCCTTCGGCCGCGCTTCGCCGGCCTCTGGATGACAAAACCTACTCCTTCTTGATCGACAGCCTCGCCGATTGCGGCTCGATCAGGACGCGCGTCGGCTCTGCCGGCGTGTGGCCGCGGCGTTTCTGGATCGGCAGGCGCGTGTAGACCTGCGTCGAGAGGATCGAGGCGTGGCCGAGGATTTCCTGGACGTCGCGGATGTCGGCGCCGGAGGAGACCAGCATCGCCGCCATGGTGTGGCGCAGAGAGTGCGGCGTGATGTGGCGTTTGATCTCCGCGAGGCGGACGTGTTTCTTGAAGATGTTCTCGATCGAATAGATGGTCAGGCGCGTTCCCGAGCGGCCGACGAAGAGCGCGTCGGTGTTCAGGCTGCGCTCGGAGCGCATCTCCAGGTAGTTCATCAGCGACTCGATGACCACGTGCGAGGTGATGGTCACCGTCCGGCCGCGGGTGGCACGGCCGATGATGTGGATCTGGCTGTTCTCCACCCCGACGTCGGAAACGTTCAGCGCCACCAGCTCGCCGATGCGGATGCCGGTGGAGAAGAGCAACTCCAGGATGACGTTGTCGCGCACGGCGCAGAAGTAGCGATTGCGGCCGCCGGCGGAGTGATCGCGCAATCCGGAGAGCGCGCCGATCTGGTCTTTGGGCGCGGCGAGCAGGGCGCGCACTTCGCGTGACGAGAGAACAGTGGGCACGCGGTTCTCGACCGGCTTGCGGATCTTCAGCCTGCGCGCGGGCGATTCGCTGAAGACGCCCTTCTCTTCGAGATAACGGAAGAAGACTTTCAGCGCGGCCACCTTGCGGCGGATCGAGGTATCGCGATACGGACCGGTGCCGAGCTTGTCGAGATACTGCTCGAGATGCTCGGAGGTGATGTCGAGCATCTGCGCGCCGTCGACATGCACGTGGAACTGGCTCAGATCCGACTGGTACGCGCGAATCGTGCGGTCGGACAGATTGCGGACGGCTTGTCCATGCTGCAGAAAATCGGCGATCGCCTCTTGCACGTTCATCATTACTCTCGTGTCGGAAATAGTTTTATTGCTGGTTGGGGGGACTGCGGGCAGTGTAGTTGGGGACGATTGATTGTCAAGAATTATTTGTTTGATCGCGATATGCTGTAAACGCATGAAGACAGCGGGTTTGAGGGACGACGGGCACGGCAATGAGTGCCTCTCGTTGACGCTAACGTGAAAGGCCAGAAGCTCTTCGTTCGCCCGATCGAGGCCTCGGATGCAGGCGACATCCGCGCCTTTGCCGCGCGCCACGGCGGTTCGCCGGAGGTCCATTCCGGCCTGGTGGGAAAGCTGGTCGGCGATCTGGCGGCGGTCCTCTCGATGGAGATCGAAAACGGCGCCATCCGGCTGCTCGATCTCGTCGTTGCCGAAGAGTTGCGCCGCAAACGCGTGGGACGCGTCATGCTGAACGAGCTGGCCACACTGGCAGCAAAGCTGGAGCGCGAATGGCTCGTCGCCGGCGTCGCGCACGCGGAGTTCCTGCAACGCGTCGGGTTCATCGAGGATGATGGCGTGATGAAGCGGAGGGTGGGATGAAAAAGGTGAATTTGTCAGCGGGACTTTTCTTCATCGCCGTCCTGGCCGCCTGCTCCCGCCCCGCCCCCGTTCCCGCCCCCCTCCCGCCCGCCCCGGCTCCCGCCCCCGCGTCCGCGCCGGTCGAAGCGCTCGAGCCGTTGCCGCAGCCGACGCTCGATGAGGTCCGTCTGCTGCGGACGAACAATCAACTCGATCGTTACGAGAGCGGCCTGAAAACGCTGGCGCAATCGGCAGATCCGCGAATCAAAGGCCGCGCGCTGGCGCTCCTTGCGCTCTTCTACGTCGATCAGAAACGAACCGACGAGGCCCTTCCCGCGCTCGGCCAGGCCGCGGATGCCGATTCGCTCGCCGCTCCATGGCTTCGGTTGCGCGTGCTCGACATCGATATCGCCGCGGGCAAGTGGGCGGACGCCACCGCCACCGCCGTTCGCATCATTCAGGAGACGCCCGCCAACTCCGCGGCCACCATCGCCCGGCTTCGCCTTCCCGCGCTTTACGCGGCGGCGGGCGATCGCGCGAACACCGACACCGCGTTCCAGGCGGCGAACGGCATCATCATTGATGCGCTGACCGAGGAGGATTTCGTCTGGCTGGCAAAGTCATTGGCAAAAGCGGGACGGATGGACCTGGCTACGCCGCTGCGGATGCGACTCCTCACCGAGTTCACGCAAGGGCGCTTCACCGAGGACACGTACGACCATGTCGCCGAGGGGACGCCGTCGCCGCTGAACGCGCTGTCGTTCGATGACGAACTGCGCATCGCCCAGCAGCTCGGACGCAACGATCGCTACGGCCGCGCCTTCGATCTCCTCGAACGGATTGCCCAGCGTTTCCCCCAGGAGTCGGCGAAGTCGAGCGAGTACCGCGCGGTGCGGCTGCGCGCTCTTTTCAACTCGCGCCGCTACAGCGATCTCCTCGATGAGACCGAGCGCGTGAAGCTCGCCGAGCCGCCGCTGATCCTCACGCGCGCCCGCGCCGCCTGGCGGGCGAATCAGCCGAAGGTCTTCCTGGCAGGACTCAGTCAGATCGAGAAACAGTTCCCTTCCAGCAGCGAAGCCACCGAGGTCAAAATCCTGCGCGCGAAGTACTACGTCACCGACGAGGTGAAGTACGACCTGGCCATTGCCGATCTCGAAAAGGCCATCGCCGCCGGCGCCGCTGGAAACGAGGGCGAGAACATCTGGACGCTCGGCTGGACCTACTTCCGCGCCGGCCGCTACGACGACGCCCTCAACACGTTCGCCCGCTACGCCAAGCAGTATCCGGATGGCGATTACCTTTCGAACTCGCTCTTCTGGTCGGCCAAGATTCACGAGCGCCGCGGCAACATTGCGGGACGCGACGCCGCGCTGCACGAGCTCGAAGCCGACTATCCATACAGCTACTTCAGCTACCGGGCCCGCGCGATCATCGGCGAGCCGATGCTGGCGCCGAACGACATCGCCAACGGCAACGTCTTTCCCGACGTCGATGCCCAACTCGCCGCCGCCAACGAGCCGCGGCTCGGCTCCGCTCGCGAGCTTGCCTGGCTGAGTCTCTATCGCGAGGCTACCCGCGAGATGAAGTCGATCGCCGCCGCTTACCCCGCCAACCTCGGCATGCAGTTCATGCTCGCCGATCTCTACGTGCAGGGCGGCGAGCCCTTCTCGGCGAACAACGTCCTGCAGCGCAAGTTCCGGCAGTTCGTCCGCCACGGCGGGACCGGCGTGCCGCATCGCTTCTGGGAGATTCTCTTCCCGCTCAATTACTGGGAGACGATCAAGGCCGAAGCGGAGAAGCGCCAGATCGATCCCTACCTCATCGCCTCGATCATCCGGCAGGAGACCGGCTTCGAGCCGACCACCGTTTCGAACGCCGACGCCATCGGCATCATGCAGATCATGCCCGCCGAGGCCGCGAACATCGCCACGCGCGCGGGACTGCCGGCGCCCACGCGCGAGCAGCTGTTCGATCCGAAATTGAACATCGCCATCGGGGTCGCCGAGTTCTCGCAGAAGCTCGCCGCCGAACACGGCAATACCATGCTGGCCATTGCGGCCTACAATGCCGGGGAAGAGCCCGTTGGCAGATGGATTGCTCAACAGCCGGTCGATGACGAGGACCTGTTTGTTGAATCGATTCCGTTCGCGGAAACCCGGCTCTATGTAAAAACCGTCAGCCGGAACCGATTCGAGTATCGGCGGATTTATGAGGCACCTGCAAAGCCGTAGCGCCTTTCTCCTGCTGGAAGCTCTCACCCTCGTCCTGCTCGTTGCCTCCTCGGCAAACGCCGCTCCGATCCAGCTGATCGTGAGTCGTGACAGCCCGCCAGCCAGCGACATCAAAGGCACCGTCGACCTCACCATCGCCCCCGACTTCGAAGACGCCCGCGTCACCGTGACCGTCGATGGCCAGAAGATCGTGGAAGGCCTCCGCTCGCCGTGGCACGTTCCGGTCGATTTCGGTCCGCTGCCCGTCGAGCACAAGATCGTCGTCACCGCCCTCGGCGCCGATCGCAAGCGCGTGCAGTGGCAGACCACCATCAATAAGGGCCGCCAGACGCTGCGTGTGAAAATCGAGCCGGTCGACGTTGCGAACCGCGTCTTTGAAGCGCAGGTGACCGCGCCGGACGAAGACCCGATCACCAGCGTTTCGGTTTGGGACGACGGCAAGGCTGTCGCCACCGCCGATACGCCGCCGTACCGCTTCACCGTTCCCGCCGAGCACTATCTTCAACAGACCGTTCAGGTCACCGCGCGCACGAAGTCGGGCGATGAGATCGCCGACTTCTGGTCCGCCGCCGGCGGCAAGGCCGAGTCGATCGAGGTGCGCACCGTTCCGCTGTTCGTTTCCGTGGTCGACAACAAAGGCACCGCGCGCGACGACGTCGACCAGGCGCTCTTCAAAGTCATCGACAACGGCACCGAGGGGAGGATTCTGCAGATCGGCAAAGCATTCGATCAGCCGATCTCCATCGTCCTGCTGCTTGACGCCTCCAACAGCATGACCGTCGAGATGGCGGAAGCGAGCCGCGCCGCGGTCAACTTCGTCCAGCGCACACTCAAACCCGGCGATCGCTGCGCGGTCTTTTCCGTCCGCTCTTCACCACGCCGCGAGATCGAGTTGACCGCTGACCGTGCCGCGGTGGAGAAAGTCATCAAGGAGATGAAGCCCGGCGGCCGGACCGCGCTGTACGACGCCGTCGCCAGCGCCGAGCGCGAGCTGCAGAATGAGAAGAACCGCCGCGCCATCGTCGTCCTCACCGACGGCGGCGACACGTCATCGATCGCCTCGTTCGATGAAATCGATCGCCTGACGAAGGAAGCCGGCATCCCGATCTACGTGATCACGTACGACACCAGCTTCACCGACGACGTCACGCAGGACATGAACCGCCTCCGTTACCTTGCCGGTGAGACCGGCGGTTTCATGGTCACCGCCTCGGCACAAAACCTCCAGGCGCGCTACACCGAGATCGAAAAGGATCTCCGCGCCCAATACGCCATCACCTACCAGATCACCGACCTGACCCGCCACAATCAATGGCGCAAAGTGCACGTGATGCTGAAGAGCCCCCAGCTGACGGCGAGGACGATCCGAGGGTATTTCGCGCCGTAAGATCACGGTCGTTACGAGCCGCGGAGCTCTTTCCTGATGACGAGCACCGTCCCCGCCGCGTCGCCGCGTTGCGTCGCAAACCGGCCGATTACCGATGCACCGGCCAGCGCGATGTCACGATTGACGAAACGCTCATCGTACGCATTCACCTGCATCCACGACGGACGTCGCATGTCCTGCGAGACGACACGATGTCCGGCTCGCGATTGGTGATACATCCGCACGAGACGCTGAAGACCTCCGCCGGTCGGCTCCAATGTGAGCTGCAGTGCGAAAACGCCTCCGGGAGCGAGCAGGCGCAGAAGGGTGCGAATGAGTTCATATCCGTCTCCGGGTGGGATGTGCTGGAACGTAAGCAGGGAACAGACAAAATCGAACTGCTCGCCAAGCTCCGCGGGCTCGGTGAAGGTCACGTTGTGCAGTCCAGCTTCCTGCGCATTCCGTCGCGCGTGTTCGAGAATCGTCGGCGCGATATCGCAACCGGTGACTCGCGCCGCACGACGCGCCAGCGGGATGGTCAAACGGCCGGCTCCGCATCCGAAGTCGAGGACATTGGTCAGCGGAACGTCGTGGCCGAGGATTGAGGCGATCGCGGCAAGCAAGAGGGCGATGTCTTCCTCGCCGCTCTCCAGAAACGCAACGTCGCCAATCCCTTCGTCAGTGAGAACGGGAAAGTACGGTTCGCGTTGCGCCAGCGCTTCCCAATCCCCTGCGTCGCGGTCCTTCACCTTCGCAGGATACTCGCCGCGCGTACACTAACCCGCCAAGGAGCGCCTCATGACGAATCCAGCGATCCCTGACATCGAGTGCGAACAGATCCATCCCGCGCTGGTGGTGCGCGACGTTCTTGCCGCGGCCGACTTCTACACGAAGAAGCTCGGGTTCTGGACTTCCTTTACCTGGGGCGATCCGCCGTCGATGGCCGGCGTGAACATTGGCAATGTGCAGATGTTCCTCGAGCGCGGCACTCCCAATCCCGAAGGCTATTCAGTCTACTTCGTCGTCGGCAATGCAGACGAGCTTTTCGAATTTCAGCGGACGAACGGCGTCGAAATCGTGCGCGAGCCTGGGGACCGCGAATACGGCCTCCGCGACTACCGCATTCGCGACCTGGACGGCTACGAGCTCGCCTTCGGTCAGCACCTGTTCAACGCCGGCGAGCCAATCGAGATCGAGCGGGTCGGCGTACCGGTGCGATTGGAAAAGCGCCTGGCCGCGCTGCTTCACGACCTGGCCGAATACAAACATATGACCGTGAACAGCTGCCTCGAGGAAACGCTGCTGCACACGCTGGAAGGTGTTGGTCCGCACACAAAGGGCCAACTCAAACACATCGAAAAACTGAGAAAGAAGCATGGCATCGACTACGACAGCCACGCCAGCTATCGGTTCGTCGAAAAGTAAAACGGACAAACGCATAAGGAGACATCGCAATGCGAGTCATGGTCATCGTCAAAGCCTCGAAGGAATCGCAGGAAGAGCGGCTTCGCGCGGAGATGGTGGCGAAGGATACGTAGGTCGGACTCTCCAGTCCGACCCCTTGTGAATCCTCCTCGTCACTGGGGCTTTGAGCGCAGTCTCCATTGCGCTCTAAATCTAAGTGACGAGGGGTAGTCAAAAGAGGTCGGACTGAGAGTCCGACCTACGTTTGTTCCGCTACGCGCGAACTGCGTCCTGAACCGCCGTCAGCACGCGCACCATTGCCTGATCGATCGACTCCACGGCGCCGTCATCGAGCCGATCGTCGAGCGCTTCATCGTGCATCGGATGGATGACCGCGGCGCCGGCGACGTCCAGCTCACCGATTCCGAGCGCCTTCAGACAGGCATCTAGGCGAGCACGAAGCGTCCACTCATCCTGCGCGCCGCACCCGATGTGCAGCAGATGAAAGAGCACCTTCTGCATCGGCGTCCCCGCAATCTGCTCCGTTCCGCCGCGATACCAGGCCGCCACCTCGGCAAGTGGCACGGTCGTGCTCAATCCCGCCGCGAACGGCGACGCGTCGAATGCGAGATCGTTCACCCGGAACTCGCCGCCACTGACCGTGATCGCGGCACTGAACGACCCCGGCCGGGCGATGTTGAACAGCAGAAACGCGTCGTAGAAAAACAACTCGACGAACGACGCAACGTCACGCGGCTCGAGATGTCCGCGGTCGTCGATCACGGACACATCGATGCGCACGACGTCGTCCGCGGAGATCAGCGGTTCCCAGTCAACCTTCACCCGTACGGCTCCATAGGCCCGTTCCTGCAGCGAAACCGTCGCTTCACGCCAGAGCTCCTCGGCAGTATTCGCGTGACGCGCAACCTCGGCGGTGAATCTGTATTCGTTCATGTTCGGCCTCCCTCGCCAGATTCGCACCGCATCAGACACATCCCGGATTTCCACCGGCCGCCGTTCGCGCCGCCGAGGCCTGGCCTCGGACATGCCGACGCGATCCCCTCGATGCCTCTACGAAATGTGGACTACGTCCGCGAGGTGCCGACCACGACGCCGATGAGCCGAAAGCGCGACGAGTCTTCATCGACCGTCATCGGCTCGTGCCCGGGATGCGCGCTCGAGAGGATCAGGTTTCGCCCGTCCGTGCTCAGGCGCTTCACAACGATCATGTCGTCGACCGAACAGACCACGATCTGGCCGATCGCATCAGCCGTCGCCCGCGTGCGACGGACATAGAGCAGATCGGTCGGATGAATGTTCTCGCCGGTCATCGATTCGCCTCGCACGGAGAAGACCGCGTCGGCCTTCAACTTCGTGAAACGCTTCGGGATCCGCTTCTTCAGCAATTCGAACGCATCGGGATAAACCTCCACGCCGGGGCTTGCGACGGCCGGATGAATCGCCGCTTGCCTGGCGCGCCCTTTCCTGCGAGGCGGGATCTCCAGCATCGAGCCCGCGGTCTCGCGCGTGGTTCGCTTGACCATCCACTCACCGGCCTCACGCAGCCGCCCGAGTTCCTCGTTCGTCCAGAAGATGCTCGGATCGTCGGCGATTGCGCTCAGCGGCTCGTCGATTGCCCGCGCGATGGCCAGAACGGTGAAGAAGCCGGGGTCGTGGGTCACCCCCGTCAGGATGTTGCTCAGGGCCGCCGGCGTCATCCCGACCTCCTCGGCCACCCAAGCATGAGACTTGTTTTTCGCGTCGATCGCGGCCCGGATCCGCTCGCCGAGTGTCATGACTCCGACGGTACTGCCGCGGAACGGAAGCGAGCCGAATGACTCTTCTAGTTTACTTAGATCGCTACTCACTCTACGTATTGTAGAGCAGAAAGGAACTTTAAGGTTACTTTCATGGAGTGACCATTTTGTTACTGCATGCGCGATGGCGAAAACAACCGTTCCAGCGCTCTTTCCCCATTCGCTGAAAACACCACCGCCCGGCTGTTGAGCTCTCGTCGAGCCCAGCGCAGGGCGAAGATGCGGTCGAGAATCGCGGCGCCGAGGGAGCCGCCGAGGTGGTGGCGCCGCTCGCTCCAGTCGAGGCAGGGACGGCAGAGGGGGCGGCGGGATTTCGCGAGCGAGGCGACATCGATGCCGAGGCGCGTGAAGAACGGAGCGGCGCTCGGAGTGAGGACGGCGTCATCGATCAGCGTTCGATCGCGCAGCTGATCGAGCAGCCAGACGCCTCGCTCGCCTGCCAGATGGTCGTAGCAGACGCGGGCCACGCGCAGCGCCGGATCGGCAGGGCCGGTGCGGCGGCGCGGTCCGCGACGCGAGGCGATCTCCATCAGCTCTTCCAGCATTTCCGCGACCTCGGCATCGAAGAGTCGGAAGTAGCGATGCCTCCCCTGCTTCTCGATCGCCAGGATCTGGCCGGCTGTCAGTTTCGCCAGGTGCGTGCTCGCCGTCGATGCCGCGACGCCCGCCTCGAGCGCCAGTTCGGTCGCCGTCAGCGCCTTGCCGCTCATCACCGCGGTCAGCATCCGCGCCCGCGCCGGGTCGCCGATCAGCGCCGCCAGTCCGGCAAGGTCCGGCCCGTCGTTCATGCACGCACCGTCGGACGATGATGAATGGGAACGCTGCACGAGTTGGCGATGAAGCAGGTCTCATGCGCCCGCTCGTGAAGCTTCGTGGCGCGATCGATCTGCGCCGCGTCGGCGATCGTCACCACAGGATGCAGCACGACTTCTTCGAACCGTCCGCCGCCTTTCCCATCCTCTTTCATCGTTCCCGTCGCCGCGTCTTCGTACGCCACGACGCGGATGCCGTACTTCGCGCAGAGCGCGAGGTACGACAGCATGTGGCAGGAGGAGATCGAGGCCAGAAAGAGATCTTCCGGATTGAACTTGTCCGCCTCCCCGCGAAAGGCAACGTCCGCCGTCCCCTGCAGCTCCGGCTTGCCCTCGATGAGGACGCGATACTGCCGCCCGTAGCCGGCGTAGGTCGCCGTCCCGTCGCCGCGATTGCCGTCCCAGATCAGATGCGCGTTGTAATAATGCTCGCCCTTGTTCATCCGCCTATCGTACCGATGAATGAGCGGCGATACTTCGATGGGGAGCGAAGTGATTTGTCATCCTGAGGCTGCCGGAGCCGCGGATGACAGATTCGCGCGCGAAGGCCCGCTAAACAATCTAGCCCCGCGCTTGGCGCAGCAGAGTGGGCCAGAGATTTTTCACAGCCTCTGAGGCTGCCGGGGCCGCGGATGACAGATTCGCGCGCGAAGGCGCGCCACGCAACCTTAGCCCCGCGCTTGGCGCGAGGGTGATTGGATGTGGTCCAATTGGCGGCCGCGGAGGCGGCCGCTACAAAATTCTCGACATCGTTGTGGTGGCCTTCGCCCCGCGCCAACCGCGTGGCCAGGATTGTTTAACGCGCCTTCGCGCGCGACGAGCAGAGTGGGCCAGAGATTTTTTCACAATGCGCCGCATTTCTCGGACGGCGCGTTACGGCCGCGGGCCGACGCTGATCATCACCATCCCGTATGAATGCGGACGGTCGGAATTGGTGATGTTTCGCACGAGCGGCCGGAATTCGGAACTGCGCCAGGTCTGCTGGTATGCGAATCGGAAGTGGTGCAGGCGAAAGGTCGCGCCGGCGCGGTGCTCGCGAACGTTGGAGCGGCGCTCGATGAGGTACTGACCGGCATCGGCATCGATGAACACGTTGCGTGCGGCGTAGCTGGCATTGGCCACGACATAGACATAGGCGTCCCAGTCAGGCTTCGGTTCATGCCTCGCTCGCTCCTTGACCGATGCCACCGTGAAGCCGTCGAGCGGCATCCGAAGTGCCATGGTCGACGACTTGATCGAATTGATGAATTGATCGGAAAGGTTGTAGCCGAGGCGCATCGTCACGCCGGCGCTGGCGTTGATGAACACGTTTCCCGCCGACGCACCAATGGCCGGCGAAAGATCGAACCATTCAGGACGCCCGTCCGGCACGTGCCGCGGGAGCAGTTTGACGCGGCGCTCGTAGGTGGCGAGGAATGCTGCCCATTCGCCGATCTGCGTTTTCCAGCCAAGCGGATCGGGGGCGCCGGGCGTCACGTGCTTGTGGACGAAGATCTGGGCGTCGGCGGCATGCGAATCGCGTCCGATCACACCGGCGTAAAGCTCGACGTGGTCGTTCGTCGTCAACCGCGTCGCATCGAACATCAGCGTGCCGTAAAGCCAGCCGCCATACGGACGATCGCCGCGAATCGGCCGCGGCGAGAGGAGAAACTCGGGCGTGTACATGTTCTGGCCGATGCCTGCCGTCACCGCTCGCTGGCAATGTTCATCGTCATCGTGACGACAGAGAATCGTCGCCAGCTTCTCGAGCTCGGAGCCTTTGACGGGCGTCCAGCTCCACAGCATGCGCGTCCCGTTGGTGTAACCGCGATCACTGGCCAGCGAAGGCTTGACCAGCGAGTCATCTTCCTCCTGGAGCGTGAACGTCTTCCGGTCGTCCGCCAGCGGGGTGAGCGGACTCTGGCCAAAACCCGAGAATGCGGTCAGCAGCGCCGCAACGATCAGCAAGCATCGCATGGTGCGTTTCCTCGATACGTAGGGACGGACCCGATCGCCGTTTTCTGTCTGAAGCGTTGCCGGCAGGCGCCCGCGCTCGGTCACGCGTTGTAAACTGCGCGAAAACAAGGAGTCAGTCATGCGACGTATCGTCATCGTTTTCTTCGTGGCAGCTCTGTTGTTCGCCGGCCTGTCGATGCAGGGAAAGACGGGTTTCTCCGGAACCTATTCGATCAACGGCACGAATCCGGGCGTGGGCAGCTACAAGGGAATGCTGACGATCACTCCCCGCGGCGAGGTCTATGACGTGCGCTGGTCGATCGCCAAGGCGCAGTACACCGGTATCGGAATCGTGGTGAACGACACGTTGTCGGTCTCCTACACCGGCGGCGACCGCACCTGGCTCGGCATCGCCGCCTACCACCAACGCCCCGACGGCACCCTCGACGGCCGCTGGGCCGTGCAAGGCGGCGCGCCAGTCATGGGGACGGAAACGGCGACGCGGAAGTAGGGTCGCGCGTCTCTCACGCAATCCGCGCCAGCATCGCCCGGACCGCTTCCCGGAGACAGGCGATCGCCTGTTCGCGCGAGAACGGACGGGGATACTTCGACGGAGAGCGAAACGGCTCGCTGGCACAAAACCCGAACCTTGCTCCGCGTGGCGGAACACCATCACGACCGCTTTGTCCGCGTGCGCGGCGCCCGCGAGCACAACCTCAAGAACATCGACGTCGACATTCCGCGCGACTCGCTGGTCGTCTTCACCGGCGTCTCCGGATCGGGCAAATCATCGCTGGCGTTCGGAACGTTGTATGCCGAGGCGCAGCGGCGGTATCTGGAATCGGTGTCGCCCTATGCGCGACGGCTGTTTCATCAGATGGCGGTGCCGGAGGTCGATGACATCAATGGACTGCCGCCGGCGGTCGCGCTGCAGCAGCAGCGCGGCTCGCCGACCACGCGCTCCTCAGTCGGCAGCGTCACCACACTCTCCAACCTGCTGCGCATGCTCTACTCGCGCGCCGGCGACTATCCGCGCAACCAGCCGTTGCTCTACGCGGAATCGTTCTCGCCGAATACTCCCGAGGGCGCATGTCCCGAGTGTCACGGGTTGGGGCGGGTCTACACCGTCACCGAGGAGTCGATGGTTCCGGACGATTCGCTCACGATTCGGGAACGCGCCGTCGCCGCCTGGCCTCCCGCGTGGCACGGCCAGAACCTGCGCGACATCCTGGTCACGCTCGGCTACGACGTCGATCGTCCGTGGCGCGAGCTGCCGCGGAAGGATCGCGACTGGATTCTCTTCACTGATGAACAGCCGACCGTCCCTGTCTACGCCGGCTACACGCCCGAGGAGACGCGGCGCGCGCTGAAGAAGAAGGAGGAGCCGAGTTACATGGGCACCTTCACCAGCGCGCGGCGACACGTGCTGCACACGTTTGCGAACACGCAAAGTCCGCTGATGAAGAAGCGCGCCGCGCGCTACATGCTCAGCGCCGATTGTCCGTTGTGTCACGGCAAACGTCTGCGTCGTGAATCGCTGTCGGTGAAATTCGCCGGCTACGACATCGCCGAGATTTCATCATTGCCGCTGGCGCGACTGGCGACCGTGACGCGTCCGTACGCCGACGGCACCACGGCCTCGAAAGCATCCGCGGGCCATCCCGAGAAAGCGATCGTCACGCAGCGCATCGCCTACGACCTCTGCGCACGGCTGGACATCCTCCTCGACCTCGGCCTCGGCTATCTCTCGCTCGAACGCAGCACGCCCACCCTCTCCCCCGGCGAACTGCAACGCCTTCGCCTGGCCACGCAAGTCCGCTCGAACCTCTTCGGCGTCGTCTACGTGCTCGACGAGCCCTCGGCCGGACTCCATCCCGCCGACACCGAGGCGCTCCTGCGCGCGCTCGACAAACTGAAAGCGTCCGGCAACTCGCTCTTCGTCGTCGAGCACGAGCTGGACGTGATCCGCCACGCCGACTGGATCGTCGACGTCGGACCCGCCGCTGGCGAGCACGGAGGCGAGATCCTCTACAGCGGTCCGCCCGCGGGATTGGAGAAGGTTGAAGCATCCCAGACGCGCGCGCATCTGTTCGTCTCTCACGCCCCTGCTTCGCACACGCCGCGCGAACCGCGCGGATGGCTCCGACTCGAAGGCGTGACCCGCAACAACCTCCACGAGCTCGATGCCGAGTTCCCCCTTGGCGTCTTCGCCACCGTCACCGGCGTCTCCGGATCCGGCAAATCGAGCCTCGTCAGCCAGGTCCTCGTCGAGCTGATCGCCGACGCCCTCGGGCACGAGCTCGAAGACGATGTGGACGAAGCCGACGCGCTCGCGCCGGTCGTGAAAACGATCGGCGGCAAGATCGTCGCCGGCATGGAAGGGATCAAACGACTCGTCCGCGTCGATCAGAAGCCGATCGGACGCACGCCGCGCTCGAATCTGGCAACGTACACGGGCCTCTTCGATCACGTCCGCAAACTCTTCGCCGCGACGAAAGCCGCCCGCGCGCGTCACTACGACGCCGGCCGCTTTTCCTTCAACGTCGCCAAAGGCCGCTGCGAGACATGCGAGGGCGAAGGCTTCGTGATGGTGGAGCTGCTCTTTCTGCCGAGCGTCTACGCGCCCTGCCCGACGTGCCACGGCGCGCGCTACAACGCGAAGACGCTCGAGATCACCTACAACGGCAAAAACATCGCCGAGGTCCTCGGCATGACGGTCGACGCGGCATGGGAGTTCTTCGCCGAGGAGGCACACGTCCATCGCGCCCTCTCCGTCCTGCGCGAAGTCGGCCTCGGCTACATCCGCCTCGGCCAGCCCGCCACCGAACTCTCCGGCGGCGAAGCGCAGCGCATCAAACTCGCCACCGAGCTCCAACGAATCGGCCGCGCCAACACCCTCTACATCCTCGACGAACCGACCACCGGCCTCCACCCCGCCGACGTCGAAAAGCTGATGACGCAACTCGAAGGATTAGTCGACGCCGGCAACACCGTGATCGTGGTCGAGCACGACATGCGCGTAGTGGCAGGCTCCGATTGGGTCATCGATATCGGACCAGGGGCGGGCGAAGAAGGGGGACACATCGTCGCCGCCGGACCGCCCGCGGAAGTGGGGCGATCGAAAGAGAGCCGGACGGCGGTGTATCTCGCGCGATATCTGGCTGGCGAATAAGTGCTACATGTGGCACAATTCCGCACATGCGACGAGCCGGTGTACGCGAAGCGCGCCAAAACTTGAGCGACTTACTCGATGACGTGAAGAAAGGTCGCGAAGTCGTGATCACGGAGCACGGCCGCGCGGTGGCTCGCCTGGCGCCACTTGAAAACGAAGGACGCTTTCCCGATCTGTCGCGCACCCGCCGCCGGATCAAGCGTCGCGACGTAGCGCTTTCACAAGCGGTGATCGACGACCGGAACGATCGTCTGTGAGTCCGGCAAAAGAGAGTGCTTGGATCGATCCGCTCTATCTCGACGCCAGCGCGCTCGTCAAACTATTCGTTCAGGAAGCAGAGAGCGATTCTCTCAACGAGGCGCTCCTCGGTGCTCGCGGCGTGATCCTGTCTGATCTGGCGCTGACCGAAATGGCCTCGGCACTGGGCCGCCGCACGCGCGAGGGCATTCTCACGCCTCTGGAAGCGAGAAAACTTCATCGTGAGGCAATGAAACTGGCGGCATCGTGCCGCCGCGTGGAGCTCACCCCACCTGTCCATCGGCGCGCCGAGCAACTGCTGCTTTCGAGTCGAATGCTGATTCGTGCGCTCGATGCCTTGCACCTTGCCTCCGCGCTCGAAGCGGGAGCCGCCACGATCGTGGCTTTCGATCACAACCTGCGCGATGTCGCGGCGACCCAAGGTCTTTTCGTGGCACCAGAATAGGTCACGCGGCCAGAGAGACCCGGTCATCCTCCATCAGCGTAAATCTGCGTTCATCTGCGGATCAACCGGCTTCCGCGACCGCCGCGCGAATTTGACCGATCGCTCGCATGACATCGCGGAACCGAAGACTCACTGTCTCGACCGCGACGATTTTCGATCTCGAACCGCTTCGGGTTCTGCAGTCTCACGCCATGCGCGCCAGCAGCGCCCGACCCGCCTCTTCGAGAAAGGCGATGGCCTGTTCGCGGGACACACTCGGAAAGTCATCGAGAAACTCTTCGATCGTCTCGCCGCCTTCCAGATAGTCGAGCAGGGCTTGCGCGGGCACGCGCGTGCCCACGAAAACCGGGGTCCCGCTGACGATCTCGGGATCGGAATGCACAATCTCCTTCGGATCCATATGGCAAGGATACATCCGCACAAAACGCATCGTTACGCAGATCGAGAACGAAACGGTTTTCCATCTGCGTAAACCTGCGTTCCTCCGCGTCTCCGCGTCTCCGCGTGAAAAACCGGACGCGCCTTCCGGCGCGCCCGGTCCACTGCATGGACTCCCTCAAACGTGCGTGGCCGGCACCGGCGTGGCCGGTACAGGCGTGGTCGGCGCAGGCGCCGCCTTCTTCGCCTTGCGCCTTCCGAACCGGTTCATCCGGTTCATGACCTCGACGTGCGGCAACAGATCGGCGTGTTCCGCGCTCCGTACCAGCTTCTGGCTGACGGCGTACGTAAGCAGCGCAGTCTTGCCGATGCGGCTGCGGCGCGAGACGTTTGCTGCTGCCACCCCCTTCAGCATGGCCCGCAGCTCGTCCTCCACGACGGCCCAGCGTCCGGCCGTATCGACCTCGCGCTGCACATCCTCCGGATTCGTGCCGACAGCACTCAGCACGGTGGCAGATGCCCCCATCGCGCCGATTGCCGCCTGCGTAAAGTCCGGATGCACGTGCGCCACCGACGCCAACGACCGCAGATTGGAAGCCGGCAACTGGCCGTATTCCGGGATCTGCTGACGAATGGCGCGAAGCTGCACCACGATTGCTTCCGGCGTGACGGCCGGTTCCTGCGCCCCCACGGCGCTGTTCTGATTCACTGACTTTTCGTTAGACATGACGATTCTCCTTTGCCCGAAGGCAATTGCAGGAGAACGGGGTTCCCGGCCGTATGCGCGGCCGAAAGAGCCGTTCCGGGTTGACATCATGAGCGGACGGCGCATCCCGTCCTCTCGCCTGCTCCCACAGGCCGCGAACCTCGGGAGAACAGATGTATGGCAGGGGAACGGAACGAGGAGCTAACGCTCAACTCCAACTGCAGCCTGCTCTCCCATGGCTCAAGGATGGGCCAGCCGCACGTACCCCTTGTCGAGAACGGCCCTGTACCACCGCCGCCTCTGGCTCAGGAATCAAACCCCATGGCTCAAGGGTCGCCTTTGCGTGGCCGTAAGGATGAGTCCGCAGTTTGAAAAAGTCAAGGTCGACGGCGCTGCATCCAGCCAAAGCACAGGCAAGAGTGTATGCGCCCACAGCTGTCCAAATAGCTCAGGGGAGACGAATGTCGTTCACACCGCATCGCCGCGGAGCGGCATCAGAAGGTAGCCAGGGGTGGGAAGCGAAGCGAACACCCCTGGGTCCTGCGATTCCCACGACTTGTGCCGCGTTAGCGGCACTGGAGTGATCGACATTCTTCCAGTGCCGCTGTCGCGGCACAAGTCCTGCGACGTTCCGTTTTCCAGGCGTGCGAGCAAAAGACGCTCGCACGCCTGGCTACCTTCTGAAGCCGCTCCGCGGCTGTGCGTGTGAACCTAATTGGGACAAATATGGTTCGTGCCACACTCGCTCGCGCTTGTAGCGGAAGGCCTGCAAATATGGAGGGACCAATGTGGCACAGACACTCTTGTCTGTGCTGGTGAGACTCGGGACCGTTGAGAAGACAATGGCCACGTTCTGCAATTGACTCACAACGTCACAGCCCCCGCAGCTCACACGTCGTGATTCGCTCCCAACCCTTCGGTAGTCTCCCGCGACGCTGTCGGATTGCCACCCAACCCTTCGCGAATGGTCCGCGATCCTCCGAGAGTGACCCGCCGGCTCCTCGAGAGTGTCGCGTCACCCTTCGAGACCTATCGGGCACTCATGCGCTGGTGGTTCAGTCGCCACTCGCGAAGCATCTCCGTCCATTCAATGACCATCGCCGGAGAGGATCGAAGCCCGATTTGTCATCCGGTAAGGGATGCGTTGACATTCGCCCAGCATCGAACGGCATTCCGGCAGTTCACGGCTGCATTCGGAGGGAGTCGGCCGGCACCCTCAGCAGGTAACTCCCGGCCAGGCCAGCGCCGCGGCGAGGTCCGGCAGCACCGGAGCCAGCTCCTCGGCATGCGCCGAGGCCACGTCCTCCAGCTCGCGCGTAAGCACGGCATCGATGGACGTCCCATCGCGACGAGCCAGTTCCCGAAGCACATCGCGCTGATACCGCGGAACACGCGCCCGCAGCTCGACGAGCCGGATCGCCTCCGGAATCAGCCGCGGCGCGTCGTCGCCCAGCGCCTCTTCGATCACCGACTGATCCCACAACCGCATGGCCGTAGCGATCATCTCCTCCCTGGTCACCCGAATCCCCATCCCCGTCGAAACCGCTACAATCACCCCATCCGCAATGTCCCGTTTCAGCTCCTGCAACGTCATCCCCAACCGATCCGCCGCTGTCATGAGCGGAAGGTTGGGACGAGGAGTGAGGAAGATGCGGCGGATGTCCTGGGTGGTGGGTGGGGTCATGGTGTGTGATCTCCTTCAGATACCCCATAGAGTATCAACAATTCGCCAGCGTTGCAAGCGGAATCTTGCCTGATGGCGATGAAGACTCAGCCCGAAGGCGAAATCTTTGGACGCCGCCTGCGCGAGCTAAGGCTCGAACGCAATCTCACGCAAGACGCACTCGCGCAAATCGTCGCCACGAGCAAACCGTTCATCAGCGATATGGAGCGCGGCGTGAAGGTGCCGAGTCTGACGATGATTCTGAGGCTCGCCCGAGCGTTTGATTGCCGCGTATACGAGCTCGTTCAGTCTTTTGATGAGGTTCAAGCCGTCCAACGAGATCGCAAGCGCTGAGACGCTGCGTCATTCCCTGCGGAGTTGCTTCAAAAGACTACTTTGGAGATCCGCCACACGTTTTGTATGTCGCACCGTTTCGACAAGGTGCATATCCATGGCATCCAATGATGAGGACACCGCTCGTCCAAAATCACCATAGACCTCACAAATTGCGTCGGCGGCACCCGTGATTGCGTCTCCGATCGTCTGAAATCCGCCGACGAGAACCCTCCGCGTCTTTCTATGTTCCCAAATTGTTGCGAACTCGAAGTTTTTCTGCCCTCGCCTTACCATCAGCCGAACCGCAGCCGCCACTGCGGCGGGGTTCGGCAACGCCTCGACGGCCACTGGAAAGGGAGGGAAATTGTGATTCCGCCCCCGAAGTCTTCCTTCGTAGTCGGCGGCGTTCTTCTGAATACTTCTGAAGTGATCGACTATCTCGGAAAGAAGTTCTGCCGCGAGCTCGGTGGCGTCCCAAAAAGGACCGTAGGCTTTCTCTTCATACTCTTCTTGTGCGTGCTCTATCGCCGTGCACGCCTTTTCTAATTTCTGCGGAATTGCGGCCGCTGAAGTGTACGATCGGGAAAGTAGATCACATAGGAGTTTCGTCGTTGAGGTCGCTTCAAATTCCGCCTTCTTGCGGTTATCGTTATCGATACGCGTTTGCCAGTACGATTGCTCGGCCTGCGCCTTCCGAAGAGCTGAACGTTTGAGAACGGCGAGCACTACACTACCCGCCAGGATAGCCGCTACCACACATGCCACCATCAAAGGCGGAGTAGACGCTTGCAGCTCATCATGGCTGAGATTCAGGCTCCGCTGAATTCCGTCTGCAATCCCACCGAATGCAAACAACGCTATAACTGCCGTCCAGATTGGACCCGTGAAGGAGACTGACTCCCTTTTCAGCGCGACCACCGCCGGCGTTACGTCAATGGGAGCGACGCTATAATCAAAATTCATGTTTGCTCCTGCCGACGGCGATGTGCACCTTTGTAGTCCACCTTCTGATGGACGATGTGTTTGACCTGCTCGGCATCGCCGCAGACCACGATGTACTTCGGCTCCCCGACCCAGCGGGGGATCGCATCTGTAGACGCGGCGGCCCGAAAGAGTCAGCCATTCCGGAAGAATAACCGCAATCAGCTCGCACTTAGTCATACACCGCGCGCAGAGAATCCGCGGCGCATGATCGAGCGAAACGACAAGCTCCTAGCCACTGTCCGCGCGGAGCTTGCGCGGACAAAGGCATTCAAAGTGATCCGTTAGCGAATCGAGGACGATCGCATCGATGTCACCGGCGCGGCTGTCGAGGCGCGGGCGCTGATGCTGGCGGCGTTGCAGGAGACGAGCGGTCGGCGGATCACCATCGTCGTCCCTGGCGATGCGGCGATCGATGACTTTGAAGCGTCGCTGAGGCTCTTTCACAGCGAGCCGCGGTGCGTGTCGGCGTATCCGTCGCCGTCGTTGTCGCCGTATCAGGATTTGTCGCCGTCGCTCGACGTGAGCCGCCGGAGCCGGGTAGCGCGAAGCGCGGACCGGCGCAGGACGGTCGAAGGACCCCCCAGTTGAAACCAGGGAGGGGTGGGGGCTGCTTAATCTCCGCCGCCCACCCCGGTTTCAGCTGGGGGGTCCTTCGGCCTCCTACGCCACTCCGCCTGCGGCTACGCGGCTCCGGCGGCCTCAGGATGACAGTTGGGAGAGGGCGCATAGAATCCGCGGCGCATGATCGAGCGAAACGACAAGCTTCTGGTGACGATACGCAAGGAGCTAACGCGGACGAAAGCGTTTAAGGCGATCAACGCGCGGATCGCCGAAGAGCGAGTCGATGTCACCGGCGCCGCCGTCGAGGCGCGGGCGCTGATCCTGGCGGCGTTGCAGGAGACGAGCGGACGACGCATCGCCATCGTCGTCCCGGGGGATGCGGCGATCGATGACTTCGAAGCATCGCTGAAGCTGTTTCACAGCGAGCCGCGGTGCGTGTCGGCGTATCCGTCGCCGTCGTTGTCGCCGTATCAGGATTTGTCGCCTTCGCTCGGCGTGGTGCGGAATGAGATTCGGGCGCTGGGGATGCTGATCGATCGGGGGGTTGAGATCCTGATCGTGCCGGCGCGGGCGTTGTTTTCGCGGTTGCCGCGGCCGGAGGCGTTTGCGTCGCGCGTCGTGCGTATGGCCGAGGGCGATGAGCTGGACATGCGCGTCCTGCTGGAGCAGCTGGTCGAGAACGGGTTCGTGCGGACGGATCTCGTCGGCGAGGCGGGTGAGTTCGCGTTTCGTGGGGGCATCCTCGATTTGTTTCCGCCGAATACGGCCAAGCCGGTTCGCGTGGAGTTGTTTGGGGACACGGTCGATTCGTTGAAGTGGTTCGAGGTCGAGACGCAGCGTTCCGAGGATGAATCGGGGCCGGTGAGCATCCTGCCGATGACGCACTTTCCGGTGACGAAGGCGATGCGGTCGGCGCTGGGGCGGCGGCTGTCGCTCGACTTCATGGATCCGCTGTTCAAGCGCGACGTGGCAGACAAGATCGACAGGCTGAACGAGAACGGGACCTTTCCGGGGATCGAGCATTACGTGCCGGTGGCGGCGGAGACGGTGTCGTTTCTGGAGTACCTCGATCCGGCGGAGTGGATGTTCGCGCTCATCGAGCCGGACCAGATCACGACCAACGTCGCCAAGTTCGAGTCGGTGCTGCGGATGGAGTACGACGCGGCGGCGGAGAAGGGGCGGGCGGTGTATCCGCCGCACAAGCTGACGACCGAGGGTTCCGAGGTCTTGCGGTTCCTCGGGGAGGCGCGGCTGGCGTTTTCCGAGGTTCATGTGGGGAGGCCTCGAACTTCTCCTCGAGAGTCCTTCTCCCCCGCGGGGGAGAAGGTGCCGAAGGCGGATGAGGGGATAGAGCTCGCACATACAAACGCCCCTCACCCGCACTCCGCTTCGCTTCGTGTCTCCCTCTCCCCGCTACCGCGGGGCGAGGGTGGCTCGGTGGGTGGCGTTGCGTTCGACGAATTTCGCCTGCACGCGCCGCAGGTGGATCGGTACACGAACCGGCTGCCGGAGTTCACCACCGATGTGAAGCATGGGCATGAGAAGGGGCGGCGCCAGCTGTTCTTCGCGGCGACGAAGGGCGGGCGGGAGAAAGTCGAGCGGCTACTGAGAGAGTTCGATGTCCCATTCGTAGCGGAGAGCGACGAACTCGAAGCCGAGATCGTCATCGCATCGGGCGCGTTGCCACGCGGATTCGACTTCGAGGAGTTGAACCTCACCGTTTACTCCGAGTGGGATCTCTTCGAACCGCCTACATCGACGCGCGTCGGCGGGAAAAAGCGCGCCTCCGAGGCTTTCGTCACCGATCTGCGCGACCTCAAGGTCGGCGACTACATCGTCCATGTCGATCACGGCGTGGGGCGGTTTCAGGGGCTGCAGCGCATTCCGTTCGGGCCGGCGGAACGCGAGGTGATGGAGATCGAGTACTCCGGCGGCGGCAAGTTGCTGATGCCGATGGAGAATTTGAATCTCATTCAGAAGTTCTCCGGTGGCGCGGACACGCAGCCGAAGCTGGACAAGCTCGGCGGCACGGCCTGGGCGCGCACCAAGGCCTCGGCGAAGAAGGCGATGCGCGACATGGCGGACGAGCTGCTGAAGCTCTACGCCACGCGGCAGATGGTGCAGGGCCACGCCTTCTCGAAGGACTCGCCGTGGCAGTTCGAATTCGAGGACGCCTTCGAATTCGAGGAGACGGAAGACCAGGAATCGGCCATCGACGACGTCAAGTCGGATATGGAATCGCGCAAGCCGATGGACCGGCTGCTGTGCGGCGACGTCGGATATGGGAAGACCGAGGTGGCCATGCGGGCAGCGTTCAAATCGGTGATGGATGGGAAGCAGGTGGTCGTGCTCGCGCCGACCACCGTGCTCGCCTATCAGCACTACCGAACTTTCCTGCGGCGCTTTGCCTCGTTCCCGGTCACCATCGAGCTGATGTCGCGCTACTACTCGGCGAAGGAACAAAAAGCGATTCTGGCCAAGCTGGAAAGCGGCGAGATCGACGTCATCATCGGCACGCATCGCGTTCTCTCGAAAGACATCAAGCTGAAGGACGTCGGCCTGCTGGTGATCGACGAAGAGCAGCGGTTCGGCGTCGGGCAGAAGGAAAAGCTCAAGCAGCTCAAGAAGGCCATCGACGTCCTTTCGATGTCGGCCACGCCGATTCCGCGCACGCTGCACATGTCGTTGGTGGGCATCCGGGACATCTCCGTGATCGAGACGCCGCCGAAGGACCGGCTGGCCATCCAGACCGCGGTGGTGCCGTTCACCGACGACTTCATCCGCGAGGCGATCGAGTTCGAGACCGGGCGCGGCGGACAGATTTTCTTCGTCCACAACCGCGTGGAGTCGATCTATTCGATGAAGGAGTATCTGGAGAAGCTGGTGCCGGGACTGAAAGTCATTGTCGGGCACGGGCAGATGGAGGAGCGCGAGCTGGAGCGGGCCATGCTGGCGTTCATCCAGCGCGAGTACGACGTGCTGCTGGCGACGACGATCATCGAGAACGGCATCGACATCCCGGCCTGCAACACGATTCTGATCAACCACGCCGAGCGTTTCGGGCTCTCGCAGCTCTACCAGCTCCGCGGGCGCGTCGGCCGCAGCGACCGGCTGGCGTTCTGCTACCTGCTGGTGCCGAGCGACAAGATCCTGACCTCGGACGCGCGCAAGCGCCTTGCGGCGATCCAGGAGTTCTCCGACCTCGGCGCCGGCTTCCGCATCGCGGCGAAGGATCTGGAGATCCGCGGCGCGGGCAACATACTCGGCGGCGAGCAGTCCGGCCAGATCGCGGCGGTCGGCTTCGAGATGTACACGAAGCTGCTCGAGGAGACCATCCGCGAGATGAAGGGTGAGCGCATCGAGGAGGAGGTCGAGACCTCGATGAACCTCGGCGTCGACATCTACATCCCCAAGAACTACATCAGCGACGAGAACCTGCGCATGACCTTCTACAAGAAGGTGGCCTCGGCATCGACCGACGACCGGCTCGAAGAGATTCGCAACGAGCTCCGCGACCGCTTCGGTGCCTTGCCGCAAAACGTGGAGAACCTGATCCGCTTCGTACAGGTGAAGCGCTTCGCGCAGCAGATGGGGGTCGTTTCCATCGTGCGCGAAGGAGCACGCGCCGTGATCAAACTGACGGCGACGGCGAAGGTCGATCCGAACAAGCTGCTGCTGCTGATCCAGCAGGACCCGCACGTGAAGTTTTCGCCGAATGGCGTGCTGACGTTCCCGCTGAAAGTGCAGGGGCCGGACGTGATCGATGCGATCGAGGGGACTTTGCGAGGACTGACAGCTTGATGTGAATCTTCTAAAGCACAGACAGGAGTGTCTGTGCCACATGCATCCCGGTTTTCAGTCCCAAACCCCTATCTGCACCACGAAGTCCCGTGTCGATGTGCCACAGACACTCTTGTCTGTGCTGTCGTCAATACCCAATCAAATCGAGTTCGTCCGGTGTCAGATCGGCCGAGGCCAGTGAGACCCAGCCGTCGCCGGTGATGTTGTCGGTGCTGCTGGCGTAGCCGATCCAGGTCACGAAATCGCTGCCGGCGTTGGTCACCTGGAAAACGATCTGCAACGCGCCGTAATCGCCCGCGGGGACGGCCTGCTGAACCATTCCGAACGCCTTCACGGTGAGCGTCGTTGTCGTGGTCATCTTCTCGCCGATAAACGTGACTTTGAAAATCCGATCCTTCTCGTCGACATTGACGATGCCGAAGTTCGTGCGGAAGTCGGCGTCCTGCCGGAGCCCGAGAGAGATGGCTTCGTCGATGAGCGGCGCCGAGAAGGTGTCGGGATCGACGGCATCGAACGGCTGCGACACCGTTCCGTTGGAGCCCGGCTGCTTGGTGTAGATGCGCGAGAAGCCGTCGATGGCGCCGAAGGGATCGATGTCGGTTCCGTTGTACGGGACGACGACGATCGATCCCAGGACGTTCGACTTGCCGAGGGTGTTCACCACGAAGTCCTGGACGGTCACGAACGCATTCGGCTGCAGCGTGATGATCTTGTAATTCGCGACGTCGAAGTTGTTCGTCGTACCCGAGATCCAGAGTCCGGCCAGAACCTGCTGCGCCGTGGCGCGATAGTTGACGAGGGTGACGTCGGAGCGGAAGAAGGTGCCACCGCCGCCGGCGAGGCTGCCGGCCGCCGGGATGACCAGCGCACGGGCGGAGACGGAGTCGGTGACGGCCGAGGTGTGTACGCCGCTGTGCGAGGCCAGGCGGCGCGCTTTCAGTTGAGCGAACAGGCGCTCCGGCAGACCGGGGTCGACAGGGCTGACGATCAGCGAGGCCGGATTGGTCGCGGTCATCCGCGCCAGGCGCGAAAGGTTGCGAGCGTACGTCGGAAGCGAGAGCGTCAGAAGGGCAAGAGCGAGGGCGATTTTTTTCATGATGGCAATGACCTCCGGAAGCGGCCATTTTCCTCGCTGCCCGGTCGCGGAGCAAACGCGAATCAGCTACACTTCGCCCGCCCTGTGCGCCGCCTCGCCGTCCTCACCATCGCAGTCATCCTGGTCGCCGCCTGCCATCGCAAGCCGTCGGTTCCCCCCGACGTGATCGCGCGCGTTGGTGAGCGGATGGTCACGCTGGCGGACTTCAAGCGCTACCTCGATCGCAACACCGGGACCGACCTCGCCCAGATGGGTCCCGAGGTCGCAAGTGCCATGACCGATCAGTATCTCGAGGAGGTCATCCTCTCCGAGTACGCGGCCGCGCACGGCATCGAGATCCCGGCGGAGAAAATCGCCTCATCGGTGCGCACCGATGCCGGCGCCACCGTCATCGAGAAACGCGACGAGATGCGACGCCAGAAGCTGATCGGCGATCTCTCCGAGAACATCGCCATGCCGGCCGACGCCGAAATCCGTGCCTACTACGAGCAGCACCCCGCCGAATTCAAGAGCGGCGAGGAGCTGCACGTCAAACAGATCCTGGTGCACGACGAGAGCGTCGCCAACGAGATTGCCCAGAAGTTGCGCGCCGGCGCATCGTTCGAAGAGCTGTCGAGCCAGTACTCGCTCGCCCCGAATGCGAAAAAAGGGGGCGAGATCGGCTACGTCAGCCGCGGCGAGCTCCCGAAGATGTTCGAGGACGAGATCTTCGCCCTCAAACCGGGCAGCGTCAGTGGCGTCATCCGAACCGACGCCAGCTTCCACATTTTCAAGGTCCAGGACCGCCGTCCGCCCGGCGTCATCGACCTGCCGACCGCGTCTCCGGTGATCCGCGAACGCCTGAAAGATGACGCCATCCGCGAACGGATGGCTGAGCTCGTCGCTCGCGCCCGGGCCGAGCTGCCGATCGCCGTCCTAACCAAGCGCCTCCCCTTCAAGTACACAGGCGGCTTCCCGAAGTCCGAGAACGAATAAACCGGCCTGAAACCGTCGTTGTCCGTCCGTACAGCAACCGAGAGCCCTACATCCTCGTCAAAAGAAGACTCGCATGAAGAAAATGATTCTCGCACTCGTCCTGACCGCTTCGGCGGCCACCCTCACCGCCGCCCAGCTCGTGGAAGCGATCGTCATTCGCGTCGGCGACCGCGTCGTCACCCGCACGCAGTACGCGCGCCGGCTCAAAGACGGCTACGCCGAAATCGATCAGACGACTACGTCGCCGGCCGACGCCGCGACCAAGAAAGAGGAGCTGAAAAAGAGCCTCTCGAACGATCTGATCGCCGAGCTTCTCATCAAGGACCGCGCCGACCGCCTCGGGCTTTCCGTCAGCGCTGAGGAGCTGAAAGAAGCGATGGTCCGCCTCAAGGAGCAGTACGGCATCAAGACCGAGGCCGAGTTTGAGGATTCGCTTCGCAAGTCCGGGATGGCCCGCTCCGACATGGAAGCGCGCCTCCGCGACACCATCCTGATGAACAAGGTCTTCAGCCGCGAGCTGCGCCAGCGCGAAGAGCTGACGGACACCGAGTTGCGCGAGCGCTACACCCGCGAGAAGGAACGCTTCCGTCTCCCCGAGCGCGCCCGCTTGCGCGAGATCATCGTCATCAAGCCGGAGGATCCGACGAAGGTCGAGGCCGCACGCCAGCGCGCCAACGAGCTGGCAGCACAGTCCCGCACCGGAGACTTCGCCAAACTGGCTTCGCTGGCCTCCGACGCCGGAACGAAAGCAAAGGGTGGCGATCTCGGAGAGGTCGCCCGCGGCGAGTTGCTCCCCGATCTCGACAAAGCCGTCTTCAACGCCACCGCCGGTACGGTGCTCGGCCCGATCGAGTCGAAATCGGGATGGCACATTCTGAAGGTCGAGGCGCGCCTGCCGTCCGAAGTGCCGGCCTTTGAGTCGGTCAAGGACCGTCTTCGCAAGGACGCCAGCGACGATGCCTGGCAGCGCGATTACAAGGCCTACATCGAGCGCCTGCGCAAAGACGCATTCATCCAGATCAACGACCAGAACGTCCCCGCAACGTAGCTCTACGAGTCGTAGCCGGTTGCACAAGGTTCGGTGCCCTCGGACAACGAGTTATCCCCCGAATCCGTAGAATTTGGGCCTCATAAGTGTCACGCGACGTAACCTCGTCGCATGCACGAATTGATTGCCGACATGCCCATCGACGAGCGTCCGCGCGAACGGATGCTCACGCACGGAGCCACCAGTCTTTCCGACGCCGAGCTTCTGGCGATTCTCCTTGGCTCCGGCATCCCCGGGAAGAACGCCATCGCCCTCGCTCGCGAACTCTTGCATGAGGGCTTTACCTCACTGGCGAAAAATGATGCCGAACAACTCGCCAAGCGTGGCGGCATCGGAATGGCGAAGGCGACCCGCATCGTCTCCGCATTCGAAATCGCCCGCCGCATTGCCAAGCACGCACCCGGCGACCCGCCGCACTTCGACGAGGATGTGTTCGGCCGCGGGTTCATCGCCCGAAGCCGGTCGTTCCGCCAGGAACATCTCGGCGCGCTCTTTCTCGATTCGCGGCGCCGCATCCTGCGGGAACGCGAAATCTACGTCGGCACCGCCTTCAACGCGCTCGTCTCCACGCGCGACGTCGTGCGCTACGCGCTCGACGCCAACGCCGTCGGCGTCGTCCTCTTCCACAACCATCCCTCAGGCGATCCCTCGCCGTCGGAGGAGGATCTCAAGTACACAAAACGAATGTGCGATTCCCTGCGCCTGATCGACATCAAACTGATCGACCACGTCATCGCAGGAGCGTACGGCTTCACGTCACTGAAGCGGAAAGGAGTGATCGACGACCACTACAGAAAACGCAGATAGGCCTGTCTCGCCTACCCAGCCACGAGTGCCGGTTTCCGCACGGTCGCCGCCCGTTCGGCGTAGACGGGGGTGAACCATCCGTAACGGTCAGGGATCACGCCGGCGATGTAGTCGAAGAACTCTTTCTGGATTCGCTCCGTGACCGGCCCGCGGCGGCCGTTGCCGACCGGCACGCGGTCGATGCTGCGAATCGGTGTGACCTCGGCGGCCGTGCCGGTGAAGAAGACCTCGTCAGCGACGTACAGCAACTCACGCGGAATCAGCGATTCGACGACTTCGAATCCGAGGTCGCGGGCGATTTTGATGATGCTCGCGCGGGTGATGCCGGCCAGGATCGACGCGCCGAGCGGCGGCGTCATGATCTTGCCATCGCGGACGACGAAGACGTTCTCACCCGAGCCTTCGCTCACGTAACCGTTGACGTCGAGCGCGATACCTTCGGCGTAACCGTCCGCCGCTGCCTCCTGGCGGATCAGGATCGAGTTCATGTAGTTGCCGGTGGCCTTGGCCAGCGCCGGGAAGGTGTTCGGCGCCATGCGGTTCCAGGACGAAACGCGGACGTCGACACCCTGCTCGATTGCTTCGGGCCCGAGGTACTTGCCCCACACCCAGGCGGCGACGACGATGTCGACCGGGCATGCAGCGGGAAAAACGCCGAGGGAGTGAAAGCCGCGGTAGACGACAGGGCGGAGGTAGCAGTCCTCGAAATCGTTGGCGGCGACGACGTCCACGCAGATCTTCTTGAATTCGTCCGGCGTGTACGGAATCTCCATCCGATAAATGCGGCAGCTGTCGTACAACCGGCGGATGTGATCATCGAGCCGGAAAATGGCCGGCCCCTGGTTGCGCGTGTCGTAGCAACGGATCCCTTCGAACAGGCCGGAGCCGTAGTGAAGGGCATGCGTGAGGACGTGAATCTTCGCGTCGGCGAAGTCGACGAGGTGCCCGTTCATCCAGATCTTTTTTACTTCCTCGAACGGCATCGGAGCCTCCTGATGGGTGGCAGCGGTGGAACGGGCAAGCAGCGCGCGCCGGGTGAAAAGTTGCCGGAGTATAGGGTCCGGCGTTTCGGCAAGTCAATGCGACAAACCTGCCATTCGCAAAGGGTTTGCAACGGGCGAAATGCGGCCCTCCGCTACGCCAGAACCAGCAACGCCATCATGACCACGAGGTAAATGTTCGAGGCCATGAACAGCCGCCGCGCCCGGGCGGGCGTGCGGGAAGCCAGGAAGGCGAAACTGGCGAACGTGAGGGCTGCGCCGGCGATGATCGCTCCCGCCAGGTAGACAAAGGTCGAGAGTCCGAACAGCGGCGGCAACACGCTGACGGTGAGGAGCGCGAAGCTATAGAACACCGCGTGGCGAGCCGTGGACTGGCCATCCTGATCCTGCACGGCCAGCATGGCGAAGCCGCCGCGGGCATAGTCGTCGCGGTACATCCAGCTGATGGCCATGAAGTGCGGGAGCTGCCAGAAAAAGAGGATGGCGAAGATGATCCAGCCGCCGGCGTGGATCGATCCGGTCGCGGCCGTCCATCCCATCAGCGGCGGAATCGCACCCGGAATCGCGCCGATGAGCGTGCAGATCGTCGAGACCCGCTTCAGCGGCGTGTAAACGAAGATGTAGGTCGTCAGGGTGAACGCTCCGAGTCCCGCGGTCAGCCAGTTGACGGCCATTCCGAGGTAGAGCGTGCCGATGACGGCGATGGCGATCGAAAAGAGGAGCGCCGCGCGCGGCGAAATGCGGCCGTCCGGCAGCGGACGGAGGCGCGTCCGCTTCATCCTGGCGTCGTGATCGCGCTCGATGTACTGGTTGAGCGCATTCGTTCCGGCGGCGACCAGCGCCGTGCCCACCAGCGTGTTGAGCAGCAGCGCCCAATCGACGTGCGGCGCTGCAAAGAAGTAGCCGGCAGCGGTCGTAATCAGCACCATCATCACGATGCGTGACTTCGAGAGCTCGAGGTAATCACGCACATTGCTGGCCCATCCCACCGGCCGCGCCAGAGCCATCACATCACTCATGCAGCCACCTCGGTGGCGAGAAGCGCGCCAGCCCGCTGACGTCGCGTCCGCCAGCCGATCGTCCGCGCCGTCAATGCGGTGACGAGCGAGAGCGCCAGCGTGGCCGCGCCTGTCATCACATGAACACTGGTGATCACCGGCTGCTTGCCGCTCCAGACCACGTAGCCGCCGAGCATGATCTGGATCAATACCACGGTCACGAGCAGATTCGAAAGTTGCCGCAGCGGGTGGCTCGACTCGAATCGCCGCAGCCGGACCGCGGTGTAAATGATCAGGGCGGCAACGCACACGCCGCCCACGCGGTGGGCGAAGTTGACGGCGATTGCGAGACTGGTGAAGGACGGCACGAGATGCCCAAACGACATCGGAAAGTCAGGAATTGCCAGCCCGGCGCCGAGGTGCCGCATCGTCGCGCCGATCAGGATCTGGGCGTAGGTGACGACGACCAGTGCCGAGGTCAGTCCGATCGGCGCATCGCCCTTCTCCAGCGCGCGTGACGCGCGGAACCAGGTCGATGTGAAGAATGCAATCGAGGCGTTCAGACAGAGAAAAATTTCGGCGAGGCCCGCGTGCGCGATCGATACGGAATGCGGGAGCAGCAGGAGGACCGTGACCCCGCCGAGAACTCCCTGTGCGACGACGGCGCCGACGGAGCACCAGCCGAGAATCCTCGCCACCCGTTTCGGCTCGCGCAGCTGCAGCCAGATCGCCTGGATCACCGTCAGCAGTCCGACGGTGGCGGCGATCATCCTGTGCCCGTGCTCGTAGAAGATGCCGCCGATCATCGGCGGCATCACCATCCCGTACGAAAGCGGCCAGTCGGGAACTGCCAGGCCGGAGCCGGTCGAGGTAACCATCGCTCCGGCGAAGATGAGGAACAGCGTTGCGCCCGTAACGAGCTTCGTGAACCGCCGCAGCCACACCGGGGTTTCGTCGGAACGTCTCAATGCCTCGGGCGCGGCTTCAAACGAAGGTTTCATTTCCTAGGAGCCGATGCTGGTCTGCGCCGGCGGCGCGGTGGCCAGCCATTTCTTGAACGTGTCTTTGGAATGGACGAACATCTGGCCGCGCATGCGATAGTGCCCGAGGCCACAGAGCTGCGCGCAGGCGATCTCCCACTTGTCGTTCTCGGACCCCGATTCGTTGGTCAGCACCGGCGTGAAATGGATGGTGATCTCCATGCCGGGAATGGCGTCGGTCTCGACGCGCATCACCGGCAGTTTGAAACTGTGAATGACGTCTTTGGACGAGACGTGAATGATGACCGGGCGTTTGACCTCGAGGTGGAGGTCGTTGAGCGTGACGATGTCGTCTTTCGCGTTCGGGTCCTTGAGATCGAGCCCTAGCGGATTCGACGAGGTGACGAGCTTGATGTCGCGTTTGCCGAAAACGCCATCCGGTCCCGGATACTGGACGTTCCAGGCGAACTGTTCGGCGACGACTCGTATCTCGAGCGGGTTGGCCGAGGCTGGCGGCACGTGCGTCCAGAGCTTCCACATCGGAATGGAGAAGCCGACCAGCAGGATGACTTCGACCACGGCCACGCCGGCCTCGGTGTATGTCGAGAAATGGCTTTTCACGCCGTGGTAGCTGGCCTTCGGATTCCGCTTGGCGTTGAAGCGCCACAGCGTGTAGACGAAGAACAGGCCCCAGCCGATGAACAGCACCAGCATCAGCCAATGCACGTTCGCGCTGAGGCGGTCGAGGTGAGGACCGTGCTCCGAAGCGTCGACCGGCATGAACTGACCGAGAAATTTTTCCATGACGTTCCCTTCCGGCGCCCGCTAGTGCGCCGTTCCTCCGTCCAGCAGACGGAATGACTCACGCCGCCGGCGCATCTCTTTGGCGCGCCGCCAGAAACTCCAGAACATGGCTACGAATCCGACCTGCACGAATCCGATGATGCCCAGCATGAAAATGATGGCGTTGTTCGAGCTCTTCGTCATCGGCGAATTCGGCGCGCCGTAACAAACCGGGCAGGCGGACAGAATCGCCGGAGCCAGCAGAAGCACAATCGCAATCACGACCAATCGGGCGCGGTGCGTCATGGCAGCTCCTTGAGCTTATGAAACACGCGCTTTCCGTACCAGATGAGCGATGCGCCGCCGGAGACGCCGAAGACGATCATCGAAATCGCGAGAGAACTTCTTGAAACCATGAACTCGCGCACACCCCATATGGCAACGTACAGCATCAGAACGGTTGACACTGTAATGAAGACGATATGGAAGGCGCGCAGGGACATTTACGATCCGAATGGGTTGGCGTGATGGCTGACCGGAAGCGCCATCAGGAAGATGAAGAAGATCACCGTCAGGATCAGAATGCCGTAAATGACTTTCTTCTCCGAGAGCAGATGCATGAAGAAGCCGGCCACCAGTGAGCCCTTGATGGTGGCAATGATGAGGGCCACGGTGATGGCGATTTTGACCGGATACGTCTTCAATTGATAAAACGCGAAGACTGTGATCGCGGTCAGCGCCGCCAGACTCACGAAGATGACGAGGTAGGTCCTCATCTCTTTGAGGATGTGTTCCGGGCTGTGATGGTGCGCGTTGGGATCGCCAATGCCGGCGTGCTCGTGCACGTCGACGCCAGCTTCCACAGCGGCTGCAGGATCGGTCACGTCGTGCTCCTTCTACATGAGGTACAAAATCGGGAAAAGGAAAATCCAGACGAGGTCGACGAAATGCCAGTAAAGGCCGACGATCTCGATCCGGTTGGTGTAACGCTCCGGCTCTTTCGCCCACATCTTTGCGCCGGGCCCGAGGAAATAGAGAAATACGATCACGCCGCCGAGGATGTGAAGGCCGTGCAAGCCGGTCATCGTGAAATAGATGCCGAGGAAATTGTTCGTCTTCGGGAAACGGCCCTCATGGAACTCGTGGCTGTATTCGAATCCCTTGGCCGTGAGAAAGATCAGCGCACAGAGCACGGTCGCGGAAATGTAAATGCGGCCTTTTTTCAGATTGCCAAGCCGCAGATGCGACCAGGCCATGACCACCGTGACGCTCGACAGAATGAGGACGAACGTATTGAACGTCGCCAGCTTGATGTTCAGGAACTCATAGCCGCGCGGCCACGACTCGGCGCCCGTCCGCAGCAGAATCAGCGACGAGAACAGCGCGCCGAACAGCATGACCTCGGAGGCCAGAAACAGCCAGACTCCGAGCTTGCCGTTGTAGACGCCGGTATCCGGACGCGGATGAACGTTGTACGGAATCTCCAGCTCATCGTGGCCGACTGAAGCGTGCGCGTGGGCTTCCATCAATTCTCCCTCATAGCCACTGCCGTCGCCGGCAGCAGCCCGCCACGCGGCCCGGGCTCAGGCGCATCCGGCACGTGCTGCGGAATGAATGCGGCGGTCTCGCCGGGAACGTTGTATTCATAAGGACCGCGATAGACCACCGGCAACACTTCGAAATTGCCGTGCGCGAGCGGAGGCGAGGTCGTCGCCGCCCACTCCAGTGTGGTGGACTCCCACGGATTCGAGCCCAGGCCTTCATCACGACGACCGAGGGCAGCGGCGATGGCGTTGTAGAAGAAGTTGAAAATGAACGGCACCTGCGCAACGAGCAGACCGATGGCACAGATCGACATGAACGGATTTGTCTGCGCCGCAATCTGCTTGGCGTGCGCGTACTGCATGCCGCCGTCGTAGAGCCGCCGCGAAACGCCGGCCAGACCCTGCGCGAACATCGGGAAGAAGATGCCGTTGATGCAGACGAACGAGAGCCAGAAATGGACCCGGCCCCAGAAATCATTCAACTTGCGCCCTGTCGCTTTCGGGAACCAGTAATAGATCCCGGCGAACATGGCGAAAATCGTCCCCGGCGCAACGACATAGTGGAAGTGGCCGATGACGTAATAGGTGTCGTGCAGATGGATGTCGGTCGCTGCGAGGCCGAGCGGCAGTCCGGTCAGTCCGCCGATTCCGAACATCGGCAGGAAGGCCAGCGCGAAGAGCATCGGCGTCGTAAATCGTATTGCCCCGCCCCATAACGAGATGAACAGCGAACTGAGGATGATGACCGACGGGATGGAGATGATCATCGTCGTCGTCTGGAAGAAGGCGCTGATCGTCGTGCCCATACCGGTCAGGAACATGTGGTGCGCCCACACGACGAAGGACATAAATCCGAGGAAGACGGTGGCGAACACCATCGACTTGTAGCCCCAGAGCGGCTTGCGCGTTCCATTGGCAATGATCTCGGCCACAATACCCATTGCCGGCAGAATCAGAACGTAAACCTCGGGGTGCGCCAGGAACCAGAAGAGATGCTGCCACAACAGTGGATTGCCGCCGCCGGCGTTTGTAAGAGCCTGACCGCTGACGACGAGACCGCTCGGCAGGAAGAAGCTCGTGCCGGCCACGCGGTCCATGAGTTGCAGCACCGCCGCCGCTTCGAGCGGCGGGAACGCGAGCAGCAGCAGGAACGAGGTCACGAATTGCGCGTGTACGAAGAAGGGGAAGCGCATGTACGACAGCCCCTTGGCGCGCAACTGGATGATCGTCACAATGAAATTGACGGAGCCGAGAAGAGATGAGGTGATCAGGAAGACCATCCCGATCAACCACCACGTCTGTCCCGCGGAAGCGATGACGGAAAGCGGCGGGTACGACGTCCACCCCGACTGCGCCGTGCCGCCGGGAACGAAGAAACTGGCCAGCATCAACAGACCGCCCGGCAGGTAACACCAGTAGCTGGCCATGTTGAGCTTCGGGAAGGCCATGTCGGGCGCGCCGATTTGCAATGGGACCAGGTAATTGCCGAAGGCGCCGACGGCCAGCGGCACGATCCCGAGGAAAATCATGATCGTGCCGTGCATCGCGCCGAGCTGGTTATAAGCCTCGGGGAGCAGCACACCGCCCGGCGCGCGCGATTCGCCGAGGAGTTTCATCGCGCTGAACGCGGTTCCCGGCCAGCCGAGCTGCAGGCGCATCAGGATCATCAGGCAGAAACCGAGCAGCAGGAACAGCAGCGCGGTAAAGCCGTACTGGATTCCGATCCACTTATGGTCGGTCGAGAAAACATAGCGGCGAATGAACGACTGATGATGCCCGCCGTGCGCGCCGCCTTCCTCGTCCTTCATGACACGCAATGCTTCGCGGAGCGCCTTATGCGCTTCGTCCGCGTACATCCATTGCGAACCTACCCGGATCTGTCGTCTCAATGCCATTGCGGCTCCTGGCTCCCGGCTGTAGAACCGTTATCCCTTGAAGGTGAAACTCAGCGCCTTCGACTCCTTGGCGCCGACAGTGACCTGCTGTTCCTGCTGTCCATACTTCTCGTGCCACGCCACGACCGTGTACTGGCCGGGCGGGAGATTGGGAATCGTGAAGGTGCCATTGGTCTCGGAGACCGCATAGAACGGATGCGGCATGACGGCCATATACGACTTCATCCAGCCGTGGACATCGCACTTCACTTTGAACGGCGTGATCTCGGCCTTATCGAATTTCTTGGTCGAGACCATTCCCTGAACCGGCTGGCCTTCATTGAATTGCGAGTTGACGGCCGGCATGGCGTGGACGTTGTGCAGCGTGGCGTCGTCGTTCTTGATCTGCAGCGGCTGGCCGACCATCACCGCGTGAACGTGCGGGTGATACTGGCAACCTTTCTGATCGAGAACGACCGGGGTCGACGGCGCGGGGAAATTGCCCTTGATGTCCTTGATGTAGACGAAAACATTGGCGAGCTCGCCGGCCGGGCCAACCACGGCGTCCTCGTCGGTCGCCGGCGCGCTGGCGTGCTGCGACTGGCAGTACGGATCGGCCGACATCTGAATGCTGGCCATCTTCGGCGCGCCGCCTTCGAACTTCACCGTGCCGGTGAGCGTTGCGGCGTCGGCGGAGACTGGAGCCGCGGCGGGTGCGGCTGCGCTCGGAGCACCCGCGGCGGTGCTGGCCGCGGTCGTGGTCGTCTGTGCTTCCTGATCATCCTCGCCCTGATCTTCTTTCGATGCCTCTTTGCCTTTGCCGCAGGCGATCGAGAAGAGGAGTGTGGTTGCAAACAGCAGCGATACGAATTTCTTCAAGGTCATTGAATCTATCTCCTGTATTTCTAACGTCCCGGTCCGCCGGCGGCCGCAGGCACGGCGCGCTGATTGCGCGTCGATTTTGCCGCGGGCGTGGCGGGCGGTGGCAGCGACGGTTGCGGCGTCGCGATCGCGGGAACGCCGCTTTCCGAGGCCGCCCGCATTTGTGTAATACCAATGCTCCAGATGTAATCGCGCAGATAGTCGGTCAGCGCCACCACGTCACCCATGGTGCGCTTCAGTTCCTTCTCATTGTTCCCGAACAGCGGCAGCAGCGAAGCCTTGTACTGCGCGAATTGCGGCGAATCGATGGCCAGCGCCAGCGGCGACTGGAATCCGCCGGTAGCCGCGTCGCGCGGGAAGTTGGTCGGCATACGCGTGCCCGGAATCATCTCGTTCGGACGGCGGATCCAATCCGAGATCCATTCATGGCGCAGACGCAGCCGCGCCAGGGTGAGGTTCGGCGCCAGCGAAGTCGTGTCGGCCGTGTTCGGAACCGGCGGATTCTCCGGATTCACCGGCGTGGTGACGTGACACTGCGTGCAGCGCATCATGGTGAAAATCTGTTTGCCGATGGCGACGTTCTGCGCCGGCGGATTCTGTCCGCGCGTCGTATCGAACTGCGCGCCCTTGCCTGCCTCGGCGAAGAACGTGACCAGCGTATTTGCCTCTTCATCGGTGAAATGGAACGTCGGCATGCGCACGCCGAGCCACGGCCGGATCTTCATCACCGTCGGGTCTTTGAGGAAGTTGAAGAGGAACGGCGACTGCGCCCTTGCACCCTCGGGTGAAAGATCAGGCGGCAGGAAATTGGTATCGGCAATGGTCGACGCGATGGCCCGGCCGCGGCCGTCGACAACGTGACACGCGCGGCAGTTGTGCTGCGAGACGCGCTTGCGCCCTTCTTCGATGAGGCGCATCCGCGTGTCACGCTCGGCGAGCTTCGACTCGCCGACTGCATCTTTGGTCAAGCCGAGGACGACGGTGGTGATGAGCCGCGCTTCGTCCTGCGAGAGGTGGAAGTTCGGCATCTTCAGCTTGTCGTTGTAGACCTTGGTCCGCTCATCGTCGTAGACGCGTGGGTTGCGCACCTTGTTGTAGACCCACGACGGCACGTTGTGCTGAATGTGCTCGACCTTGCCGTCTTCGGCGGTGTAGGAATGCGCGAATCCGAAGTCGAAGAGATGCAGCGCCTTCGATCCTTCGATGGTCAGCTCGGTGCCGATCGGCTTCAACCCTTCAAAGCCGCGGATGTTGTGGCACGAGTAGCAGCCGTACTTTTCAATGGAGCGCTGCCCGAGGTAGACCAGCTGGTCGTTCATCGGCATCGAGCGCAGTTTGGCCTCGGCGTCGCGATCGCTCAGCGTGTTGATCAGATAGCTCTTGGCAAGATCATGCACCGCGCCGGCATCAGGCGGACGCACAGGCGTCTGCAGGAATTGCGGCTTCTGCAGCGACATCAGGTAGGCGGTGATGTCGGCCGCTTCCTGATCGGTGAGACGCAGCGACGGCATCGGCGCGTCGGCGTAATAGGCCTTCGGATTCTTGACCCAATTGAAGACCCAGCCAGGATGCGTTTTCGTTCCGACGCCGGTCAGATTGAAACCGTAATTGCGCTCGAGCGGAAAATCGTCGCGTTTGGCCAGCCGCATCGCGCCGGTTTTCTCGTCTTTGACCGTTTCGGTGTTGACGTGGCAGCCCATGCAGCCGACCGTTTCGACGAGCTGCTTGCCGCGCGCCGCATCGCCGCCGGCGGTTGGCGCCTGCCAGACGCGGTGCGTCGACTTCGCGAATAGATATGTAACGATCGCATTGACCTCGGTGTCCTGATACTTCAGGTTCTGGGCGCGCTCCGCGGCCGGTACGACGTGCGGATCGATCATGTTGCGCTGGTAGAAGAACGACGGCATGCGGGTCGTGGAGCGGAAATTATGGGGCTCGGAGATCCAGCGGACGGCCCACTCCGGCGTGGTCTTTTCGGCGATGCCATTGAGGTCGGGGCCGGGCTTGCGCAGGTCGGTGAAGCGCCAGTTGCTGATCTTGTGGCAGGCATAACAGCCGTACAACTCGACCGTCGCCGTCGCTTTGGTGATCTGGTCGCCATTGTCGACGCTGATCTGCGCGCCATGGCACTTCAGGCATCCGGCCTCGTAATACTGGCGCGGATACATCGGCGTCTCATTGAACTCGTTCTCTTCCCAGCCCCAGTTGCGATTCTTCATATCGCCGATCGTGGGAAAAAAGCCGAGGGTCCACATCGACCGCTTCTCCCAGCGCGCTTCCATCTTCGGACTGGCCGGGACGTGTCCGGCGCGGCCGAATTCGGTGGCCCGATCCTGGCCGCGATGGCAGCTGGTGCAGCCGAATTCGAGCAACGGATGCGGCGATGCGGAGCCGACGAAAGTCTCCAGTTTCGGATGCGTACGCCAGGGATTGAGGACGTCCTCGGGCGCATCCTGGATGCGCTTGAGCTGGGCGATGCGCTGCTCGGTCTCGGCGCGTTTTTCGGGCTGGACCTGATAGGCGTCGAGCTTCTGCTGCAGATCCTGCGCGAGCCGGGCCGCTTCCTTCTTCGATTCGAAGCCGGGGCGGTCGATGGCGCGGTGGCAGGTCATGCAACGGTCGACCCGCGGCACGTGCATGTAATTCATCTCGACATACAGATCGGGCAGAACGACCTGATCGACCTTGAACGTCGGGGCGACAAAATCGAGCAGCGGGGCATTGAGAATCTTGAACGCGGGCGTCTCGCTGACCGTGAGCAACTGCTTGTTCAACAGGTCGATCGACGCCATGAGCTCTTTTTTCTTATCTTCCGCTTCCTTGATCTTGCTCAGCCACTGATCGACGCGGGCCTTGGCGGCGTCGCGGCTACGGGTCACTTCCTGCAGGCGGACGTTCAGGTCATTGACGTGCTTGGCCTGCCGGCTGTATTCGGCCTGCTGCTGGGCGGCGTCGGCGCGATGCTGCACCACCGAGATTTCGGCGTTGTAGCGCTGGGCATCGAGCGTGGCCTTGGCGAACCGGTAATCCTGATCGGCGGCGTAATGCTGCCCTTCCCACGAATCGAGATCCTTCTGCGCGATTACGTACTGCTCGCGATGTTTGGCGATATCGACGTCCGCCTGCTTCATCTGCGCATCGAGCGCGGCCAGCTGGGCCTTGTTGGTCTCCTGCTCGGCGGCTTTGAGATCGGACTCGATGCGTTCCTGCTGCATGCGCAGGAACTCGCGCTGGTACCACTTCCAGCCGCGCACGTAGTCGTAACCCACGATGAGGGCCGTGGTTGCGAGCAGCACGAGACTCGACAGGGCAAAAATCAGATTCAGCCTGCGAATCGAGTAATTGTGCGGAATCGGCTCTTGTGGCTTCATCGGTTAGCGGAGTCCTCAGACGTTGAAGAAGATCTCCTGGATATGGACGATGTACTTCAGATTGAACAGCCAGCGCAGCACCATCTTGATCGGAAGCGACATCATGATCAGGAACAGGAAGGAGCCGACGTAATAACGCGCCGCTCCCATCTTCTGGTAGAAACGGCGGAACGGCCCGGCGGCGAGAATCGGCGGCAACGCCAGGTAGGCGAGACAGAATCCGATGCCGAACATCTCGCGGATGATCCAGAGCTTCGGCAGCGGCATCGCCAGCAGTTTGACCCAGATCAGTTCCGAGAGGTCGACGTTGACCAAGGGCACCAGCTTGTTCGGATCCCAGAACTCATAAGGACCGAAGAAGTTCCAGTTCGGCCCGCGCAGGAACGTGCCCGTAATGATCAGGAACGACCAGAGCACCAGGAATCCGTAAAGGAAAATGCCCACTTCCCATTTGCGCTCGCGGAATGAGTAATAGCCGTTTCCCCTCGGATTGGTATCGATGTACGGAATAGCCATGAGGCCGACGATGATCAGCGTCGGCAGAACGACGCCGGCCAGCCAGGGATCAAAGTAAACGAGCATTTCCTGCAATCCCAGGAAGTACCAGGGAGCCTTGGCAGGATTGGGTGACGACGTCGGATTCGCTGCTTCCTCGAGCGGCGCGCGCAGGGCCACCGACCAGACGATCATGACGATCGTCAGGAGGATCATGCAGAGCATTTCGGTATAGACGAGATCGGGCCAGGTGAAGAGCTTTTCATCCGACTCGGTCTTTTCCCACGGAATGCCGCCGGCGGCCAGCTGCGTGTCGTTCAAATAGGCCTTGCGCAGGGCCAGCCAGGTAAAAAATCCGAGGAGGAAAATCATGGCCACAATGGGAACGTTGTCCGGTTTTGCGGCGATGAGAAAGAAATTCGGATCGAGCATCGACAGACCGAACGCCAGCGCGCCGAACACGAAGAGGCGCAAGCCCACTTTCGTATCCCAGACCCGCCCGCCGAGTCGCGCCAGGGCGAAGAGAATTATCAGATAGGCGATGCCGAGATAGAGGAGCGGCGTAATGAAGATCCCGACCAGCAGGAGGAAGATCCCGAAGCCGAGAAAGAAATAGCCGCCGGCCGACTTGATGCGTCCATTGAGGAGATTGAAATAGACCAGCAGCGCAAAAATCGACGTCAGCAGGGCGAATGAGATCGACCCCGCGGACAGTACGTTGATGAAATCCTTGATGAAGGTCATCGCGCGCTCGTGTTCCTACCCGGTTCCCTACAGGGGACCCGAGATTCCTCCGTCTTTTCGTACCCGCCAGAAATGAATGGCCATCAGGAAACCGGCCGCGAGAGGAATCACCATGCAATGCAGCACATAGAAGCGGAGCAGCGTCGCGGCCCCAATGGACCGCCCGCCTATGAGTGCGAAGCGGGCATCATCGCCCGCATGAATAAGTCGTATATCGCCTAATTTCACCAGGCCCGACATGGGCCCCTCATTACCGGCTCCCGGCGTGGCACGGGCCATGTTCGAGCCGACGGTGATGGCCCAGATGGCCAGCTGATCCCACGGCAGCAGATACCCGGTAAATGAGAGCAGCAGCGTCAGCACGAGCAGGATGACGCCGACGTTCCAGTTGAATTCGCGGGGCGGCTTATAAGACCCGGTCATGAAGACCCGGAACATATGCAGCCACACGGCGATGACCATGGCGTGCGCGCCCCAGCGGTGCATCTCGCGCATGATCCCGAAGGGCGCCTGCTCGCGCAGGTCCATGATGTCGGTAAAGGCGTATTCGATGGTCGGCCTGTAATAGAACATCAGCAGCAGGCCGGTGACGGTCTCGACGAGAAAGAGGAAAAAGGAGGTCCCGCCCATGCACCAGGTGTAGCTCATGCGCACGCCGGAGCGGCGGACTTTGACCGGGTGCAGATGGAGGATCAGCGATCCAAGCACGGCCAGGACGCGCTTGCGATTGGTGTTGGGGATGCCGACCCGGAAAACGGATTTCCAGATCTGCGAATTGACGATGCCTTCCTGGAGTCCTCGTAGATTCGCCATTTTTCCTCAGAGATCCTTCGCCTATGGCTCAGGATGTTCGCACCCGCGCTTCGCGCGGTTGCTCACACCTTGATAAACGCCTCGGGGTCAGTCCACTCCCCGCGCTCCTGGTGGAATTGCTTCGATTTGTCGACGACGATCTGGCCGTCGGCGAGGTCGATGTAGATCTTGGCCCGCTCGAGAGGACGCGGGGCCGGCCCTTCGAAATTGACGCCGGTCCGGTAGTAGCCGCTGCCGTGGCAGGGGCATTTGAACTTGTTCTGCGACGCCAGCCAGTTCGGCGTGCAGCCGAGGTGGGTGCAGACCGTGATGAGGGCATACATCATCTCTTCGGTGCGGACGATCCAGATGCCGTACTTGTCCTTCCAGCGCTCGTCGACCTCGCCCACCGAGTAGTCGCCGGGCAGGCCGGCCTTGAACTTCTGGACCGGCTCGAAGAGGACGTTGGGGAAGAGAAAGCGCCCGAGGATGCTGGCCAGCCCGCCGAGAGCGGCGGCCAGGGCCACCCAGGCGGCGGTCAGGACAACGGGAAAACTGCGGCGCGTGATCTCGCCTTGTTCGCGGATCTCGGCAGCCGCGCTCCCCGCAAGGGGAGTCTTCGGAACCATCTGATATGGCGTGATTTCGTCAGACATCCGGGGTTGTGAAGGTGCCGAATTGAGCCCGCTCCGGCGCGGGCGTAAATATCTTCTTTTCGACAACCGCTGTCAACGAAAAAGGTGACAGGAGACACGGAGGCCGGTGATGGTTGCCGCGTTGTTGGGTTGCTGGGTAAAACGGGACAACTCAGCAACTTAGCAGCCGTTTGGGGCTCCCGCGGCGGCGCGGTCTCGAAGTGGCGCGGCGTCTTACTTCGAAACGGCGGGACCGCGAGACCGCGAGACCTCGTCCAGTGCCTGTTTCGCGGCGGCCCGCACCCGCAGGCTGGGATCGCCGGCGGCGATGCGCTGGAGGTCGGGGGCGGCGTCGCGGCCGGCCAGCCGGGCGTAGGAGGACATGGCCACGATCATGGCGTCTTCCTTCTGGTCTTCGCGCATGGTGGCGACGCGGTTCAGGCGGGATCGATCGAGGATTTCGCGCAGCGGGGCGGCGGCGCGCTGGTCACCGAAGCGGGAGAGACCGATGGCCGCATTCCAGCGGACGTCGGGTGCTTCTTCCTGTAAACCGTTGACGAGCGTGGGGATGGCGCTGCGGTCGCCGATGGCGCCGAGCGTGTAGTAGGCGGTGGCGCGGACATCCTTGTCATCGTCCGCGGCTGCCTGGGTTATGCGCGGGATGGCCGCCGGATCGCGGAGCTCGCCTAGGGCCATGAGGGCGTAGATGCGGTTGTCGGCATCGCGATCGTTGAGACCGTCGAGGAGCAGTGGCGTCGCTCGCCGGTCGCCGAGCGTGCCGAGCACCATGCCGAGGTAGCGGCGGATGCGGGGGTCGTCGGTCTTGGAGCTGGTGTAGAGGGCGGCCACGTTCTGCTCGAGATTCGGATAGCGTTTCGCTTCGCCGCGCTTGAGCGATTTCGAGAGCTGATACGCCGCCTGCCAGCGTTCGTGCGAGCTTCCGGAACGGATGGCGTTGAGGTAATCGGGAATCGTCTGCTCGTCGGTGGCCAGCCTGCCGAAGAGAAAGAAGATCAGCACGGCGATGAGGACCACGCCGAGAGGGAAGACCACGAACTGGAAGAGAATGGTCTTGGACGATTCTTTGGGGACGTCGATGGACGCGGGAGTCGGTTCCGTCAACGTCCCGTTCCCATCACCACGAAATCAGGCAGGTAGGTCTTCAGCTGCGTCGGCGCTTCGGGGACGACGATGGCGTCCTTGTCGCAGACCGATTCGCAGAGGCGGCAGGCCACGCACTTTTTCTCGTCGACGAAGGCGATCTTGTAGTGGTTGGCCACCGTCTCGTCGTTCGGGTCGATCATCTTGATGCACTCGAACGGGCAGATGTCGACGCAGAACTCGCAGCCGGTGCAGAGCTCCTTGATCACTTCCGCTTTCGGGATCTCTTTCGGCTTGACGCGCGGGATGAAATCGCCGTGCTGGTTCTGGATGGCGTCGACCGGGCAGTAGATGCCGCAGACCGAGCAGTCGATGCAGCGCTCGGGGTGGATGTAGTAGAGCCCGCGGGCCGTGCCCCAGATGGTGTTCGTGGGGCACTTGACCTCGCAGACGCTGCAACCAATGCACTTGTCGGTGATGAAGTGAGGCATGGCGGGCGAGTTTACCTTACCAGTGCAACCATCGCACGGTCATTGATGAAGAGTGGTTGGATGTTGCGGTGCGCGCGGATCAGACTGCGTAATTCCGGCGCGCCGCGCTCACCGATCCAGTAGAACGCGCCCTGCGGGATCGGTACTCCCGTCCGCGGCAGCGCCCGCCAGCCGGGATGCTCGGCCTGCTCGGGAGGCAACGCGACAACGCGCGAATGGCCGTTCATGAGGGTTTCGAGATAGCAGTATCCCGAGGCGACCACGGTCTGGTCCGGCGGGATGTTCGCGGCGATCCAATTGGTGGCCTGCCGGTACGGTTCGGGCGGACGGTTGGTGTGATCGATGATGCCGAGGACGGTCCAGAGGATGCCGATGGTCATCAGCGCGGTGGTCAGGGCGACCCGGAACCGGTTGTGTCGCAGCGATTCGGCGAGCCAGAGGACCAGCGGCGCGGCGATGGTGGCTTCGAATCGCATCGGGACGTAGACGCGCAGGGCGATGGCGAGGGTCAGCGGGACGAGGACCATGACCAGGTAACGGTTCACACGCAGGGAAAAGGCGATGGCGATGGTGCCGATGATGGCCAGCGCGAGCGGCGGGCGGACGAAGAGCGCGTCGGGCCAGTTGGCGGTCATCCATGCTCGCGCCTCGGATGGTTGATGGAGGGCCAGCCAAAGGCCGGGGATGAAGAGGATTGCGGCTAGGCCGAGGGCGTAGAAGCGCCGCCGGGCCGGCGGCGGTACAGCCGGCGGGCCGCCGGCGCTACGCATCAGTAGCAAGGGGAAAAAGAGGACGCCGTAGTAGTGGCTGTAGGCGGCGGCCAGCAACGCGATCGCGGCGACGAACGGGCGGTCGTCGTCGATCGCCAGGATCGCCATCGTCACGAGCATCGCGCAGAGCGCGTAGGCGCGGGCGTCGGCGGCGAAGAGGACCGCGGGTGGGAAGACGGCCAGGAGCAATGCCGGCGTCCAATCGGTTGCGCGCAGGATCAGGATGATCGCGATCGTCCCGCAGACGAGCGACAGCACCCGCGTCGCGACCACCGAAGGATCGCCCAGAAGATGCACCAGGAAGTAATAGAACGGCGGGCCCGAATCGTGCCGCAACGCAGAGAGGATCTCCGCGAACGGCTTGCCAGAGATCCAGCGTGTGAAGAGCTCGTCGAAGAATGGTGCTCGAACGATGAGCAGGGGAATGCGCGCGGCGGCGAAAAGAAGAAGAACGAGCGCCGGGCGGCGGGCACTCACACCGCGAGCAGCTCCCCGATCGTCTTGATCAGATGCGACGACTGGATCGGCTTCGAGATGTAGGCGTTCGCGCCGAGGGCCAGGCCGCGCTCGCGATCCTCCTCGGCGCCTTCCGTGGTGATGATGATGATGGGGATGTTGCGAAGCTGCGCGTTCTGGCGCACCAGCGAGACCAGCTTGAGCCCGTCCATCACCGGCATGTTGATGTCGGTGAGGATCAGGTCGATCTTGTCCGGGCCGGAAAGTTTCTTGAGTGCGTCGACACCGTCACACGCTTCGATGATCCTGGCGTTCTTGAATCGCTTCAGCGAGAACGAGATCAGCTGACGCATCGTCGGCGAGTCTTCGACCACCAGGAAGTTCACATTCTCCAATGGCACTATCTGGCCCTCACGATGTCGTCGTCAGCAGGTCGAGGAAGCTCTGGATCGTGTTCAGCTTCCGCTCCGACTGCGAATAGAGTTTCGAGGAGAAAATCGCCGTCGCGGCATGCGCGGCGAGCAGGGAGAAGAGCTCGTAGTCGACGGCCGAGAACGAGTCTTTCTGCTGCAGAAGTTTGTAGATGACCACCAGGCCGATGACGTGTTCCTTGATCTTCAGCGGCACGGCGGCCAGCGGCTTTTCGAGAGAGACCTTGCCGCCTTCCATGTCCTGGTTGATGTAGTAGCTCTCGCCGGTCTTGGCCACGCTGCCGAGAACGCCGTCGCCGAGGCGCGTGGAAATGGTCTCGATGCCGGGCATGACGTCTTCGCCTTCCGAGGCGATGGTCTTCAGCTCGTTCGTCTTCTCGTCGAGAAGGAGGATGGCGAACGACTCGGCGCCGATGAGGTTGATGACGATCTCCTGCACGATCTGGATGACTTCCCGGAAGTCGAGCGTAGAGTGGAGCTGGTAGCTGGCGACGTAGAGGTTGGCCAGGTTGTTGTTCTGTTCTTCGACTTCGATGTAGCGGTTGGCGAAGTCTTTGTTCTCTTCTTCGACTTCCTTGAACCTGAGGGCGATGCGGCGGTTCTCCTCGGTGAGCTGCTGGACTTCGGCGCGCAACCGCTGGACTTCCTCGTCAAAACCAGCCGTGGCCTCGGTCTCGAGCGTGGCCAGGCGATAACGCAGGCGCTGATTCTCCCGAAGCAACTCCTCGGTGAATTCCTTGCCCTTGTTGAACAGCTCGAGAAACTTCTCAGCTCTTTCTTCGGTCATGGGGATCGCTCTCGGACGGACGAAGAGGGAGATTAGCACATGCTTTGTGCAACGGGAGCCGCGTGTCGGGAGCGGGGCCGGAGAAAAAAGTGACGTAACTAAACTCCGATTCCGGAGGGCTCCTGCTCAGCCCGCACACAGCCTCTGAATCGCCGTCGGAATCTCGCCCAGCGGCAGCACCAGATCGATGCAGCCGGTCTTGATCGCTTCGTTCGGCATGCCGAAGATGATCGCGGTCTGCGGCGACTCGGCGATGGTCCGGCCGCCGCGCTCGCGAACGCGGCGGATGGCCTGCGCGCCATCGTCGCCCATGCCGGTCATGATGATGGCCACGAGCCGCTCGCCGCACGCTTCGCTGGCGGAGATGAGCAGCCGGTCGACCGACGGCGCGTAGAGGTCGTTGACCTTCGCCGGAAAGACCCGGATCTGCAGTCCCTCGGTGATGCGGCGCACTTCCATCTGCATCCCGCCGGGAGCGACGTAGACCGTGCCGCCTTCGAGCATCTCGCCGTCATCGCCTTCTTTCACGGTGTAGCTGGTGAGCTTGTTGACGCGCTCGGCGAAAAGGCGCGTGAACGCCTGCGGCATGTGCTGGGCCACGACGATCGGAATCGGCAGCATCGACAGGGTCTGAAAAACGTGCTGCAGCGCCGGCGGGCCGCCAGTCGAGCAACCGATGGCCACGAGCTCGATGCCGCCTTTGCACTCCTCGGGGGTTTCGGTTTCGCGTGGCGCAGGCTCCTCGTCCTCGTTGATCCGGCGGCGGAGGTTCTCCATCCGGATGTCGGCGACCTGCAGCACTTTGGCGACGAGATCGCGCTCGATCTCCTCGAGCCGCGGGGAGACGCGCCCTCCCGGCTTGGCGATGAAATCGACCGCGCCGAGGTCGAGCGCCTTGAACACGCTGCGATCGCTCGAGCGCGAGGAGACGGCGATCACCGGCGTCGGCCGGTTCGCCATCAGCCAGCGCAGGAAGGCGAAGCCGTCCATCACCGGCATCTCCAGATCGAGCGTGATGACGTCCGGCTTGTGCTTCATCACCTGCTTGATGCCGTCTTCGCCGTTGACGGCCGTGGCCGCGACTTTGATTTTCGGCGACGACTCCAGCATCCGCGAGATGGTCACGCGGTTGTAGGCAGAGTCGTCGATGACGAGGGCGCGGAGAGTCATGCGAAATGAAATCCCCTCGCCGTGGAAGCGAGCGCGCTCGCCGGATTACCGCTTCGCGGAGCAGGCGCCATCATTTCTGATACACCATGTCATTCTTCAAGTGCCGCAGCTTGAACTGCGTGGAGAGCGAGATCAGCGATTCGCTGTGGCCGAGGAGGAGGTAGCCGCTGTCGATGAGGCGGTGGTAGAAGTTCGTCACCACCACGCGCTTGGAGACGTCGTCGAAATAGATGATGACGTTGCGGCAGAAGATGATGTCGAGATGGCCGAGGAGCGAGACCCGGGCTTCGTCGTAGAGGTTCAGCCGGCCGAAGGACACGCGGTTGCGGATGTCGTCGTGGATCTGCCAGGAGCCGTCGTCGTTGCGGGTGAAGTACTTGTCGCGGATGGGCGCGTCGGTGGCGCGGAAGGCGCTCTCGCGATAGCAGCCTTTGCGCGCCTTGGCCAGCACCTGCTGGTTGATGTCGCTGGCGAAGATCTCGAACGCGGCGCGGTGGTAATGGCCCGCCTCCGAGAGCAGCATGGCGATCGAGTACGGCTCTTCTCCCGATGAACATCCCGCCGACCAGATGCGGATCTTCTTCACCGTTTTGCGCTCGAGGATCTCCGGCACGATCTCGTCGGTGAATGCCGCGAGCTGGGCCGGCTCGCGGAAGAAGTAGGTCTCGTTCGTGGTGACCAGGTCATAGATCTGATCGAACTCCGCCTCGGCGCGCGGGTCGTACTGCAGGAAGTAGAAGTACTTCTGGAACGAGTCGAAGTTCAGCTCCCGCGCGCGGGGCGAGAGGCGCTTCTGCAGCAGGTACTTCGACGTATCCGCAAACCACATCCCCGTCCGCTTGTAGATCTGATCCCGCATCAGCCGGAACACGTCGTCGGGCAGATCGAGATGATGGTTCAAGGAGAGGTTGAATGTGGACATGTCGCAGTCGATTAGTGGGTTCGTGGATTAGTGGATTAGGACGAAAGTCTTCCAAATCCACTAATCCACTAATCCACTAATCCACTACCCTTTCATCGCCTGCAAAATCGCCGCGATCACCACCTCGCGCCGGCTGTCGGCCGTGCGCCACGCCTCCTCCAGAAGATCGCGATAAAGCTGTTTGTGTCGAACGAAGAGGTCGGAGACCTCGTCGAGAATGGCGTTGTTCTCCAGCGCCCGGAACAGGTACGGGAACGACTCGCGGTCGGGCAGCTTGTCGAGCGCCAGGACGGCCGATTGCTGCACATACGTGTCGGGATCCTGCAGCGCCGCGTAGAGCGCCGGCAGCGCCGTGCGGTCGCCGCGCACCGCTACCGCCGTCACCGCCGCGGCGCGGATGCGCCAGTCGGCGTCGGTAGTGGCAAACATGAGGTAATCGAAGACCTCTTCGCCCGGCACGCGCCCGAGGGAGAGGATGGCCGCGCGGCGCACTTCGAGATCGGATTCGTGCGCGCAGTTGAAGAGCACTTCCTTCACCCGATCGTCGCCGGACTTGCCGAGCGCTTCGATCGCGGCGATGCGAACCGGCGGCAGATCGGTATCGAGGTGATGCACCAGCGGCTCGATGGCGTCGTGATGCCGGTACTCGCCCAGCGCCTGCGCGGCCGCGGTGCGAATCCAGATGTCGGAGTCTTCGAGGGAGCTGATCAGCGGCTCGAGCCCCTGCGCCGGCCGATGGCGCACGATAGCGTTGATGGCGGCGAGCCGCACGGCCGTGGCCTCGTCGGCGAGCGAGAGCACCAGCGCGTCGGCGAAACGCTCCTCGCTGAATTTCCCCATCAGCGAGACCGCCTTCTGCCGGATCACGGGGTCGCTGTCTTTCGACGCCAGCAGCAGCTCGTCGTGGTACCCCTCGCCCTGGATGTTGACGAAGACCGAGAGCGAGTTGAGCTTCATCGGCACCGAGGGGTTCTGCAGCAGGCGGCGAATCTTCGCCAGCACCTGCCCTTTGATCTCCGGGAACGCTTCCACCAGCGCGGAGATGGCGTTGACCGCGGCCTGTTGCGAGGCCACATCGGTGTCGTCGAGCTTGGCCAGGAGGTAGTCGATCGAGCGCGGATCGACGATCTCGCCGAGGGTCTCGATAGCCAGCCGGCGGATCATCGGATTCTCGTGATCGAGCAGCGGCAGGATGTTCGGGCCGGCGTCGCTGCCGCCGATCACGTTCAGCACGCGCAGCAGCAGGGCGATGATCTCGTCCTCTTCCGCGATGCGCAGCGCCTCGAGAATCGCCGGCACGGCGCCGGGGCCGAAGTCCACCAGCGCCTGTGAGGCGGTTTCGGCGGAGTCGGGATGTTCGAGGCAGTTCATCAGCACCGGCAGCGCGCGCGCGTCGCCCGACCAGCCGAGGAATTTCAAAATGAACGCCCGCACGTCGCGCTTCGGCGTGGCGTGGAGGTGCTCGATGAGCGGATCGATTTTCGATTCGGGGAACGATTCGCGGAACTTGCGCTGGATGAGCAGCCGCTCGGTCTGTTCGACGATCTTCGGTTTGCTGGCCTCGGCGATGCGCACGAGCGCCCGCAGCGCGGTGAGATTGAGCTTCTCCTCGGCGGCGATGATCCGCAGCAGGAAGGAGACCGTGCCGACGTCGGCGATCTTGCCGATCGCTTCCAGCACCGGCTTGCGCAGCGATTTCTCGCGGTAGAGCGAGAGGATGGCCGGCAGCGCGGCGCGGTCGCCGATCTCGCCGAGCGCTTCGATGGCGTGGAACTTCAGCCAGAGATCCTCGCGTTGCAAGACGCGCAGCAGGTGCGGGAGCGCCGCGGCATCACGATATTTGCCGAGCGAGGAGACGATAGACGACGAGACGTTGATGTCCGGCTCCCCTTCCAGCGACTCGACCAGGATGTCGAAGGCGTCGCTGCTGCGCAGATCGCCGAGGAGATTAACCAGCGCCAGGCGGACGTCGACGTCTCTCTCGACGCGCAGCCGTTCGACGATGGGGATGATGGCGTCATCGCCGATTCTGATGAGCGCCTCGGTGGAAGAATTGCGCTTGCCGGCGTTCTCGGCATCGGCGAGTGCATCGAGCAATCCGGTGACGACCTCGGGCTGCGGATCGCGCACGAAGCCGTCGACGATGGTCTTGCGAACGCGCCAGTCCTTGTCGCCGAGCAACTCGAACATCAGCGGGTAATCACGCTCGTCGACCGTGTGCGCGACCAGATACGCCGCCTTCTGCCGCGCATCGGGATCAGCCGAGCGGGCTTGTTCGATGAGTAGAGGGTCGGCGTTCATGGTTGCTCGGTTGCTCGGTTGCTCGGTTGGGTGAAACGGTTGCCGACTTGCAACCGGCACTCTGTTACATCGAGAGCCCTTCTCCCCCGCGGGTTTTTGCGGGGGAGAAGGTGCCGACAGGCGGATGAGGGGGCGTTGCACGCGAATGTGGATTGGCCGGGGCGGTAGATCGCACATATCGGGTATGCGCCCCCCTCATCCGGCTTCGCCACCTTCTCCCCCCGAAAAAACCCGCGGGGGGAGAAGGACTCTCGACGTAAGGGCGTGGCAACGGATTCAAGCAGCCCGTTCATTCGTCCGTCCCCGTCATCACGCGCTCGATCTCTTCCCGCTTCATCCGCACGAACTGTTGCAGCGTCTCGGAGAAAATCTCCGTGTCCTGCCGCACACGCAGGGGGACGCGCGAGTCGTAGTAGGCGCGGCCTTCGGCGATCTCCGACTTCAGCACTTCGAAAAAGTTGTCGTCGCGGATGCCGGTCTCCACCTTCTCCAGGTGATAGATCACGATGTCGCTGAGGATGAGGCGGGCCAGGCGGCGCGCTTCGTCGTACTCCTTCGGCTCCAGCGGGAACTCGTCGGTGTGCCCCACCTCGGGGAAAAGTTTGCGGATGATCTGCCGGAACTCCCGCTCCGGGATCTGCTCTTCGATGTATTCGTCGGCGCCGTAGAGGTTCGTGGGGTTGGCGCGGAAGCGGTTGGCGCGGAAGAGCGCGCCGATGAGGATCACGCGCGTGTTTTCGAGCGACGCATCGGCGCGGATGTCTTCGGTCACTTCCACACCGAGCCGTCCTCGGAGATAAACGTTGACGATGGCCAGGTCGGCGCGCGTGCGGCGAATGAAATCGAGCGCCGGCTCGCCGGTCTCGAACGTGGTGACGTCGAAGCCGAGGCGGCGGAGATGTTCGGCGAGAAATGTGCGGAACGGGCGAGGCTCATCGGCGATGGCGGCGACGCGGCGGCGCTTCGGCGCGGGTGCCGCTTCCTGGTGCGAGGCAGCCGAGGGAACGCCCTGCGGACGCGCGGCATCGGCCGGTTTGAGAACCATCTGGCTGCTGCACGACGGGCAGGCCACACGCACCGGACGCGTCAACGGCTCCGGAATCGCCGCGCGAAATCTCGCGCCACATCGCTTGCAAGTCAGGTCCATAGGTCAGTGAGGGGATCGGTCAGGCGAGTAGCTTGTCCAAATCGAGCAGGATCGTCAACGCGTTGGCGTAGCGGAAGACGCCGCGGACGGCCTCACTCAACTCGCTGGAGTGAACCACCGGGTGCGGCTCGATGGCCGCGGAGTCGACTTTCAGCACGCGCAGAACGCGATCGACTTCGAAGCCGAGGGTCTCGCCACCGCGCTCGGCGACGATGATGCGCGCGTCATCGGCGCCGGCAGCAGCCGGATGCCGCAGCTTGCGGCGGACGTCGATGACGGTGACGATGGTCCCGCGCAGCGAAATGATTCCGACGATGGACGGATCGGCATTTGGCACGCGCGTGGCCTCGCGCGGCGTGACGATTTCGACGAGGTGGTCGATCGAGACCGCGTACTGCTCGCCGGCGATGAGAAAGCTGAGCAGCTCGACCTGGTCGGTGGAGGAAGTCTCGACATGCTGCTCGATGAATCCGTCGCGGCGCTTGCCGGCGATCTGTTTGAATTGATCGAGTTTGGCGGAGTCCGGGGTGTCGGCTGCCGGCTGTCGGGTGTCGGCTGTCGGAACTGCTGCCGGGATTTCGACAGGCACTGACGGCACGGATTCGACGGGTGCCGGCTCCGGCGTGGCCGCGCGTCCCTTTGCCTTCTTCCGAATCTTTGCGAGATCAACCATGTGCGTGGCTTTCTACCACTGTCGCGGTCTGGCGAAGGCGATGCTCGCGTGCGGCGGCGGCGATCCGGGCCGTGTCGATGGTCCGTTCGTCGTCGCCGAATGCGTCGAGGAGCGCGGTGGTGGCAAGCGTATTCAACAGGCGCGGGATGCCTCCGCTGACATCGTGCATGGCCCGAACGGCGTCCGCGGTGAATGGATTCCGCGAGCCGCCGGCAACCTGAATGCGATGTTCGACGTAGCGCTCCGTCTCTTCGAGCGATAGCGGCCCGAGCCGGTAACGCATCCCGATCCGCTGGCGCAGCGGCGCGTAATGAGCGCGATCGAGCCGCGTCTCCAGTTCGGGCTGGCCGATGAGCAGGACCGAGAGCAGGTTCTGATCGTCGAGCTGGAAGTTCGTCAGCAGGCGGATCTCGTCGAAGGTCGATTTGGTCGGGATGAGCTGCGCCTCGTCGATGATCAGCACCGGCTCGCGGCCGGCTTCGTAGAGCTCGAAGAGTTTGGTGTGAATCTGATCGAGCAGATCGTTGCGGAACCGCGCCGGCGTCAGACCGAGTCCCGAGGCGATCGAGCGCAGGAGTTGCGCGGGTGTGAGGCGCGGATTGATCAGCAGGATGACCGGACGCGTCTCGCCGATGCGATCGATCAGCGCGCGCGACAACATCGTCTTCCCCGATCCGATCTCCCCCACCAGCAGCGAGAGCTCTTTCTCCTCTACCGCATACTCCAGCCGCGCCAGCGCCTCGGCGTGCTGCGGGCTTTCGTAGAGAAAGCCGGGATCCGGCGTTTTGCCGAAGGGCTTGGTGGTGAAGCCGAAGAATTGTTCAAACATTCTGAATTCGCGTTAACCCATGGAAAGCGAATGTTGAATGTTCAACGTTGAATGTTCAGTGTTGAATGAAGAGGTCGGGATCGCGTCCTCATTCAACCTTCAACATTCAACATTGAACATTCAACATTTGTCTTTCATCTCCATCACACCAAAACCGCAGCTCGCGCCTCCCGCGCCTTGCCGCCGAACTGGTCGATCAACGTTCCCACGTCGATCACCAGCACGATCTCTCCCTCGCCTACTTCGGTCGCGCCGGCGATGCCGGGAATCGTCTTCAGCCGCTCGCCGATCGACTTGATCACCACTTCCTGCTGGCGCACGAGCGCGTCGACCAGGATGCCGGCCACCTTCTCGCCCGAGCGCGTGACCACCACGAACCACTTCGCGTCCGGCGACTCGTCGCGCTCGCTGTCGAGATGGAACGCATCCGAGAGGCGGAGCAGCGGAAGGGTGAAATCGCGCAGCGTGAAGACCTCGCGCCGCTCCACGGTGCGGATGTCGCGCGAATAGATGCGCAGCGATTCTTCCACCGAGGTCAGGGGGATGGCGAACTGATTCCCGGCGGCGCGGACGATCAGCGCCTGGATGATTGCCAGCGTGATCGGCAGCATGATCCGGAAGGTCGTCCCCTCGCCGGGCACGGAGAGGATGTCGATCGACCCCTTCAGCTCCTGCAGGTTCTTCTTGACCACATCCAGACCGACGCCGCGGCCGGAGATCTCGCTCACCGTGGCCGCGGTCGAGAAGCCGGGCGTGAAGAGCGTTTCGTACGCGCGCTGCTGATCGAACAGATCGTGCTGGGCGATGAGGTTGCGCTTCACCGCCGCCTTGCGCACCAGCTCCGGGTCGATGCCACGCCCGTCGTCGGTGACGTCGAGAACGACGGAGTTCCCCTGCTGGTAGGCGTTGAGCGTGACCTTGCCGATCGGGTTCTTCCCCTTTTTCACCCGCTCCTCGGAGGGCTCGATGCCGTGGTCGAGAGCGTTGCGGATGATGTGCATGAGCGGGTCGGTCAGCTCTTCGACCATCATCTTGTCGAGCTCCGTGTCTTCGCCGCGCAGCACCAGCTCGATCTCTTTGTTCAGTTCGCGCGCGACTTTGCGGACGGTCCGCGACAGCTTCGAGTAGATCTGTCCGACCGGAACCATGCGCGTCTCGATCACCGATCGCTGCAGCTCATTGAGCTTGCGATCGAGGTTGCGAGCGATCTTGGTCAGCTCGTGCGCGGTGTGCCGCGCCTGCTGCATCGCCTCGCCCTGATGCAGCGAACGGGTCAGCGAGTCGAGCTGAGTCTTCTCGATGATCAACTCGCCGACGATGTTCATGACGTGATCGAGCTTGCTGATGTCGACGCGGACGGTCTGCGAGATGGAGCGAAGAGAGAGATCTTCTTCCTGCCCCTCAGCCGCCGCGGCCTCGGCAAGCGGCATCTCCGTCTTGCGCAGCGAGACGACCTTCGCGGCGGGAACGAGCAGGGCAACCGCTTCGTCGTCGAGCAGCGATCCGTACAGCAGCCGGAAGGCGATCCCGGCGCCGCCGCTGCTGTCGATGGCCGGCAGCGTGGAGATGACCTCGCCCGATTGGCCGAGCAGCTCGGTCAGGGAGCGCAGCTTTTCATCGAAGTCGGCAAAGTCGAAGCGGATTTCGACGGCCAGGATGTGCTTGCCCGCGCGGACGTTCTCGAGCAGGCGATGCTCTTCGTACTCGGTGAGCGACTTTTTGGTCTGCTCGTCGAGCGTCAGATCGAGAAACGGATCTTCGCTGGCGCGATGCGGCTGGCTGGAGGTGAGCTGATGAATGCGCCGCGTGAGCGCGGTGATGTCGACCAGCCCGCCCATGGCCGGATCGTTGAGGCCGATGACCAGCCGGTTGAGGGAGTCGACGGCGTCGTAGAGAAGGTCAATGAGATCCTTGGTGATCTCGATCTTTCCCATGCGCAGCCGGTCGAGCATGTCCTCGAGGCTGTGCGAAAGCTCGGAGATATCGCCGAAGCCGAGCATGCCGGCCAGACCTTTGAGCGAGTGAACTTCGCGGAAGATCTTGTTGATGACCTCCGGCCGCACATTGCGCCCCTGCGATTCGAAGTCGACCAGATCGCGCGAGAGCGTCTCGAGCAACTCCTCCGCTTCGCTGGTGAACTCATCCCGGGCCCGATCGTCTTCTTTGGACATTGGGGGCGCATTGTACTGGGTCAGACGCGGCGGCTCTGCAGCGGACTGATTCTGGCGAGGTGATCGAAATCGCGATCACGATGGAGGACAACGGCTCCATGGCGAATGGCGCAGGCGGCGATGAGACAGTCAGCGGATGAACGGATCGTAATGCCCTTGTGTCGCGCCTTGCGGTAGATCGTTATTGCCTCATCGAACAGCTCTCCCGAGAGTGGATCCCCGATCACCGGAAGTGCGTACAGTGCATCGCGAGCATCTTCGAATGCGTCGTCATCATCGAAACCTTGAAGAACCTCCTGAATGACGGGCAGGCAGGTAACAATCTCGTTCACCTCAACGAGATCGTCGACGCGAAATAGCGGTCGTTTGCTCATCACCGCGATCCAAACGCTCGAATCAATCAGGATCACGGCTTGATGCATTCATCCGCATCGTCGATGGAAGATAGCTCCGCTACGCGGCGCAAGCACTTCTCGATCAGCGTTGAGGTATAACGCGGTGCCGTCCCGAGTCTCTCAGCGACCTCCGAAACGGATAGCCCCTCGTCATAATGAAGACGCAATACTTCGCGACATCGAGGGGAAACGCGATTCAAGGCCGCGCGGAATCGCCGAATCGTCGCCATCCGAGCCATCGCCTCGCGCGCATAGGGTGACAGCGTGTTGGTTTCAAGCGCCCGTCTCCGCGGTGAGTCACGGCGCATTTCGGCGAGATCGCCATGCCAAAGGCCACGTCCCTGGAGAGCCAGAAGCTTCTTGATCCGTTCGTCAGGCTGCGAGAATCGCAAGGCCTCGACAATGGCGCTCTCATCGATGATATTCGGCGATGCCATTCCGCCATTATATCGTCGAAGCCCTACCCCACCTTCAGCAGCCGTCGCAGCTTCTCGATCAAATCCTTCGCCTGGAACGGCTTGACCAGGTACTCCTCCGCCCCCAGTGCCGCGGCGCGCTTGCGGTCTTCTTCGCGCGACTCGGTCGAGATCACCATGATCGGGATGGTGCGGTGAACCGGATGGTTCTTCAGGAACGACACCAGCTCCAGGCCGTTGATGTCCGGCATGTTGATGTCGGTGAGGATGGCGTCGAACTTGTGGTGCGGGAGGGTCTTCAGCGCTTCGAAACCGCTGGCGGCTTCGACGATCTCGAGATCATCGAACGCCTCCGTCCCTCCCTCGATGATGGTTGTGAGGTAGGCGCGCATCGAGCTCGAATCTTCGACGACGAGGACTTTCAACGGCGCGCCTTCTCTGCCGCAAACACAGCGTTGCCGAACGCGTAACCGGCCTGGGAAAGAAAAATCTCGAGTCCTGTCATGGTGTCGATCGGAGCGCGGTGGGCGGCGTTGTCGCCGTACAGAATACCAATCGTCCGCCTGGCGTGCATGATCGGCAGCGCCACCACCTCGGTCGGAAGCGCGCCGCCGAGTCCGTCGATCAGCTCCACGTTCGCGGCGGTGCGGCGCATCTTGCCGCGATGCGCTTCGCCAGACGCAGCCACATCGCCGAGGATCGAAGGGGTGGCGCGGGAGATATGAATCGACTTCACCCGCGCCGCCATCCCTTCGGCGCCGAATCCGGAGACGCCGGTGAATTCGTCGTCGCCAGCGATGAAGAGCGCTCCTCGGTCGAGATACTCCGCCGACAAACGAAGGATCGTCGCCGACACCTCGCCGATGTCGTTCGGGTTCGATAATTCGTTGATCAGCTGCTTGAGCAAGCTGAAGCTGCGATCGACGTTCTCTTTCTCCGCCGTTTCGTAGAAACGCCGTCCAGCATCCGGATCGAAGCCGCCGGTGTACTGCTCCCACTGGTGGAACGCGCGCTCGGCGAACAGCACCAGCTCGTCTGCGAAGAGACTCAGCTCTTCCTCGACCAATCCCGGCTGCAGCCGAGCCGGCGACGGCTTGGTCAGGTAAAGGTCGGCGCCCCGCCGCAGCAGGTCGTGACGCCGCCTCATGTCCGCCTCGGCATCGATGACGACTACCGGCAGCTTCGGATTTTTCCGTTTCAGCTGCTGCATCAGTACGTCAGCGTTGCCGGTCAGCTCCAGGAACGTGACGAAGAACGTGTTCGCGCGGATGTAATCGCCGATCGCCGCACGCGCATCCTCGATCGTCCCGAACTGCGCGATCTTCACGCCGTTCTTTCCGAACGCGCGCCGCGCCGCCACACGGATCAGCGGGTTGCGCTCGAAGAGCACGACGTTGCGGTAAATGGCGTCGGGCGATTCGATCTCGATCAGACCGCCGGAAACTTTGAACTGGCCCTGCGTGCGTGGGGCGGTTCGCGCCTCTTCCACAGGCCGGACGGGAGAGTCCGACCCACGTTCCTCCGGGAACGGCTCCTCATCGGGCACCGCACTGAATGTCTCTTCCTCCCGCTCCTCGGGTGTCGGAAAGGGCAGGATGTTGTCATCGGGGACGATCGTCAGCTCGGGCGGCTTGGATTGGCCGAGGCCGAGGTCGAGGGTGGAGGGCGGCGGCTCGGAGGTGGAGGCGGAGCGAAGCAGGGCCTTGCCCACCTTCAGCGACTCCTCGAGGCCGCGCAGCGGTTTCAGTTTCTCGCCGTCCGCCGCGCCGACGATCTTCTGCGGCGGAAAACCGCCATCCTTGAAAATCGCATCGGCGTCGTACTCCACATCGAGCGGGCCGACCTGATCGCTGAGGATGAAGTTGAACTCCCCTTCGCGGCTCTGCAGCAGCGGCGCGACCACGCCGACGATCCGTTCATGGATGGCCGTGGCCAGATCGGAGGCCTTGATCACGTTCATCTCGACGGCCGCGGTGCCATACGGGATCCCGTTCTCCTCCATCGTGCGCAGCCCCGGCGCCGCGGCCTCGGGGATCAGTCCGCGCGCCACGAGATACGAGAGCAGGTCCGGATGTTCCGGCGACGAAGCGTTGACCACCAGTCCCTGGCGGAACAGCACCGTATGCCGTCCGCGGTCGTCGACGATCTCCAGCACGCCGGTACGACGGCTCAGATAGACGATCTGAACGATGTCGGTGAGAGAAAGGTCTTCGAGGCGGCCGAGAAGACTCACGAGGCGAGATTGTAGCGTTTGAGAATCCCGTCGAGGATTCCGTTGATGAACTGCGACGACTTGTCGTTGCCGAACTTCTTGGCGATCTCGATCGCTTCGTCGATGACGACAAGCTTCGGCGTGTCGGTCTCGTGGAGGAATTCGTAGATCGACATACGGATGATGTTGCGGTCGACGACGGCCATCCGCGAGATGCGCCAGTTGTCGGCCTGCGCCTGAATCATGCCGTCGATGTCAGAGATGTGCGAGACCGTGCCGCGGAAGATCTTCTCGGCGAACTCGCGCGTGTTCGGCTTCGACTTCTGCAGATCCTCGAAATTCTCGATGATGATGTCCGGCCCGTTGCCGGAGAGGTCGAACTGGTAGAGCATCTGCAGCGCCAGCTCCCGTGCTTTGCGACGCGCCCCCATCAGTTTCCCCCGCTGCGAAGGGCACGCCAGAGGTTGGCCATCTCGATCGCCGCCAGCGCCGCTTCCCAACCCTTGTTGCCGCTGCCGGCCGAGGAGCGTGCCACTGCCTGCTCCAGCGTGTTGCAGGTGATGACGCCGAACGCGACCGGAAATCGCGCGTCGATGGCCACGCGCGAAAGATCGTTGGTCACCTGCGCGGAGATGAAATCAAAGTGCGGCGTGTCGCCGCGGAGCAGGCAGCCGAGGGTGATGACCGCGTCGATGCCGCCGGCCGCGATCAGCGTCGCCGCCAGAGTGGGAATCTCGAATGCACCGGGCACCCGATAAACGCGTACCGCGTCGTCCGCGGCGCCGTGGCGGGAGAGACAACCGAGCGCGCCCTGCAGCAGTCCATCGACGATCTCGTCGTTGAACCGGCTGGCAATCAGCGCGAAGCGCAAACCTTCGGCGTTCTGATCGCCTTCAAAAGAGCGGGGCATAGCGGCCGCGCATTATAGCGTCGCCGGAGCGATCCTTTCGCGCGGCAACCGTTTATCCTGCACGGATGCCACGCGACCTCCCCATCGGCAACGGGAACCTCATGATCAACTTCGATCATGAGTACAACATCCGCGACGTCTACTACCCGCACGTCGGGCAGGACAATCAGACCAACGGCGACGTCAACTTCTTCGGCGTCTGGTGCGACGGCAAGTTCGCCTGGATCGGCAATCCCTCGTGGGAGAAGCGGCTCGACTACGACGGCGACTCGCTGGTCACGCGCATGGAGGCGCACTCGGCCTCGCTCCAGCTGGACATGGTCATCAACGACACGGTCGACTTCGATCGCGACGTCCTGATCCGCCGGATTGAGCTTCACAACCTCTCCGACAAAAAGCGCTCGGTCCGCCTTTTCACGCACTTCGATCCGCATCTGAGCGGCAACGCCATCGGCGACACCATCTTCTTCGACCCGGAGTTCAACGGCTTCGTCGCCTACAAAGCGCAGCGCTACGTGCTGATCAACGCCTCGAGCGACGACCAGTTCGGCTTCCAGGCCTTTGCCATCGGCACCAAGGAGCGCGAGGGCTACCAGGGAACATGGCGTGATGCCGAAGACGGCGTGCTCGAAGCGCATAAAGCGATTGCGCAGGGGTCGGTCGATTGCACCGGCATGATCTCGCTCACCCTTCAACCGAACGCCTCGGCGGTCGCCTACATCTGGTGGGTCTTCGGCAAGTCGTATCGCGAGGTGGCCCAACTCGATGCGCTCGTGCGCGAGCGCGGCGCGGGATCGTTTCTCGATCGGACGCGTGACTACTGGAAGCTGTGGGTCAAGAACGACGTCGACATCAGCGGCCTGCCTGACCAGGTGCAGAGACTCTATCGGCGCTCGCTGCTGATCATCCGGACGCAGATCGACCACAGCGGCGCCGTCATCGCCGCCACCGACTCCGACATCGTGCAGTTCGGCAAGGACACGTACACGTATATGTGGCCGCGCGACGGCGCCATCGTCACCACGGCCATGCTGCAGGCCGGCTATGCCGAGATCACCCGGCGCTTCTTCGACTTCTGCTGCCAGCTGATCACGCCCGAAGGATTCCTGCTTCACAAATACAACCCTGACGGATCGGTAGGCTCGTCGTGGCATCCCTGGCTGGCCGACGGCAAACGGCAGCTGCCGATCCAGGAAGACGAGACCGCGCTGGTCGTCCTCGCGCTCTGGACGCACTTCGAAAAGTTCCACGACGTCGAATTCGTCAAGCCGCTCTACAAGCCGATCATCAAGACCATGGCCGACTTCCTGGCCCGCTACCGCGAGCCGCACACACGCCTGCCGGCGCCGTCGTGGGATCTGTGGGAAGAGCGCCGCGGCATCGCCGCCTTCACCATCGGCTCGGTGTGGGCCGGGCTGAACGCCGCCGCACACTTCACCGATGCCTTCGGCGAACCGGCGCAGGCCGAGAAATACCGCCGCGCCGCCACCGAGATCAAAGAGGGCACGTCGCGGTTCCTTTTCGACGAGACCTCCGGCTGCTTCGCACGATCGATCAACGTTTCCCGCGAGGGCGAAGTCACCGCCGACATGACCCTCGACGCCTCCATGGCCGGCCTCTGGCTCTTCGGCATGTTCGACGCCAACGACCCGAAGATCGTGGCCACGATGGAGGCGATGATCGCCCGTCTCACGATCCGGACCGACGTCGGCGGCCTGGCGCGCTACGAAAACGATTACTACTTCCAGGTTTCGAAAGACGTGGCCAACGTGGCCGGCAATCCGTGGATCGTCTGCACGACCTCGATTGCGCACTGGTACGCCATGCGCGCCCAGAACGCGGACGAGCTGCAGAAAGCGATCGACATCCTGCTCTGGGCCACCAGGCATGCGCTGCCGAGCGGCGTGATGGCCGAGCAGCTCGATCCCTACACCGGCGCGCCGATCTCGGTGGCGCCGCTGACGTGGAGCCACGCCGCATTCGTCCTGGCCGTGCACGCGGTGGCGCGCCGGGCCAGCCAGCTGGCGGAGAAGCACTAGCGTGGCGCGCCGCACCCGGCTGCGCACGCGCGTGCTGCTCCTCACCGCCGCCTTCGCCCTGGCCCTCTTCGCCATCACCTTCGGCCTGAGCTGGCGCGCGCAGGTGGCGCAGGAACGCTGGAGCCGGCTGGTGGGGGTGGAGACCCGCGCCATCGCCACGCTGGAGGAGCTGATCCGCGCGCAGAACGCCTACCGGGCGAGCGTAACGCCGGCGGCCTCGTCGGCTGTACCGCCAGCGGCTCGCTGGCAATCGGGAAATTACCGCGTAGTCTCCCAACTCCTCGAGTCCGATTCACTCTCCACTATCGACACATCCGCGCTGCGCCGCCGCATGGCCACGTTCCGTTTCGTCCTCGCCGACATCACTTCGACGCCGCACGAGATCGACATCGAATCGCAGCGCATCGTCGCGGAGGCGCAGCGCATCATCGATGAACGAAAACGCGAGATCGCCCGCCAGCTGCCTATGCTCGAACGCGAATCGCACGATCTGATGACCGCTGGCCTGGCGGTGGCCTGGATCCTCATCATCTGCAGTTTCGCCGCCGTGCAGGTGACGCTCCGGAAGGTAGTCGTCCCAATCGAAAACCTCTCCCACGCTGCCGACCAGATCTCCGCCGGTGACCTCGGCGCGCGCGCTCCGGTGGCGGGCGATTTCGAGGTGGCCCGCCTGGCCGCCGCCGTGAATCACATGGCCGACGAGCTCAAAGCGCACGCCCGCACCGACGAGCTGACCAACCTGCCCAACTTCCGCGCCTTCCGCGAGCGCATCGATCTCGAGATCGAGCGCGCCAGCCGCTATCCCGAACAGTTCGGAGTCCTCATCCTCGATCTCGATCGCTTCAAGAAATACAACGACACCTACGGCCACCTGGCCGGCAACGAAGCACTGCAGCGCGTCTCCCGCGTGATCCGCGAAGCCGTCCGCACCGTCGACTTCCCCGCCCGCTACGGCGGCGAAGAATTCGCCGTGATCGTCCCGCAGATCGACACCGCCGCGCTCACCGCCATCGCCGAGCGCATCCGCGCCAGCGTCGAGGCGATGCCCGCCCCGGCCGGCGGCGCCGCGGTCACCGTGAGCATCGGAGCCGCCCTCTTCCCCGACGACGGCGCCACCGCCGACCGCCTCTTCCACGCCGCCGACGAGCGTCTCTACGCCGCGAAAGAGGCGGGACGGAACCGCCTCGTCGCGCCAGGCGCCAAGTTGTCGGATGTCGGTTGATTCGCGGCCAGCACGCGGCAACGTAGGTCGGACTCTTCAGTCCGACCTCTTGCGAACACCCCTCGTCACTGAAGTTTCAGACCCGGGTCAGCCGGTCGGACTGAGAGTCCGACCCACGTATCCAGCTAATCCGACAGTCGCGCGATCAACGTCTCGATCGTTTTCTCCACCGCCGCCAGATCGCGCTCCCGCAGATCGGCACCGAGCAACGAACGCCACTGCTCGTACGCGGGCCGCAGCTTCTCGATCGTGGCCCGTCCCCGTCGCGTCAGCACCACGCGCGACGACCGCAGATCCTTCGGATCGCCGGTGCGCTCGGCGAGGCCCAGCTGTTCCAGGCGGGCCATCATCCCGGTCATATTCTGCTTGGAGACCATCATCGAGCGCGCCAGCGCGGCCAGCGACATCGGGGCGTCGCTGCGGTCGAGAACGGAGAGGACGGCCCACTGCTGCGGGGTGACGCGGGCCTTCTCGAAGACGGGGGCCAGCCGGCGGGTGAGCAGGTTTGCGAGCTGAATCACGCCCGCGACGAGGTCCCGTTCCGGCTGGATTGCCATCGAAACAGTCAATGTATTGACCAACGGCCGGCCGTGTCAAATGCGCGTGCTACTCTGCGCTTCATGCGGCGCATCGCCGACGTTCTGCTACTCGCCGCCATCGTCGTCTTCGGCGCCGTGCTCCGCTTCAGCGGCCTCGCCGTCCCCAGCCTCTGGCTCGATGAAATCCTCGACTACGACGTCGCCACGAAACTGACGCACGAACCGTTCTGGCACTGGCTCACCGGCTTCGCCAGCGAGCACGGCCCCCTGTTTTTCGCTACGGAACTGGCCGGACGATTCGCGCAAGCGCCGGAGCTCGCCGCGCGATTCGCGCCGGCGGTGTTCGGGGTGCTGGCGATCGTGATTGCGGCTCTCGGGTGCCGGCTCTCGGGCGTCGGGAAAATCGATTCCGAATCGCTCACCTTCGCCCTCCTCCTCGCCGGCTCGCCTCTCGCGATCTACTACAGCCGCGAGGCCCGCCCCTACGCGTTGCTCGTTCTCCTCGCGACCTTGATGCTGGCGGCCTTTCTCCGCGCCTCCGCGTCTCCGCGTGAAACCGTTCTCCCTTTCGCAATCCCCCTGCTCGCCCTCTTCACCACCTCCGGCGCCGGACCGCTCATCGTTGCCAGCGCCATCACCGCGGCCATCGCCTTCGCCATCACTCGACGCCGTTTCTTCGTCACCTACACAATCGCAGCACTCATCGCCGCCGCCCTCATCCCGCTCCTCTATCGCCGGATGCCCGGCAACGCCGCGGCGGCGGGATTCCGCCCCCTCACCACCCGATTCTTTCAACGCCTGCTGCAGTCGTTCTCCATCGGCGCTGTGGATGTGACGACAGTTCATCGCGCCGCCTACGTCGTCGCGATCCTGGCTCTCATCGGCGCAGTCGCGCTGCTAATAAAAGACCGCGTCCGCGCCGCCATCGTCATCGGCATGGCCGTCCTGCCGATCGCCGTCAGCATGGCCGCGCTCTGGAAACTCCGTCACTGGTACGCCGTCCGTTACGTGGCCACCGCGCTCCCCGCCTATCTGCTGCTCGCGGCCATCGGCATCACCACGATCCTGCAACTGATCCTTCGAGGACGGACGGCGATGGCGATTCCGATCGTCGCCATGATCGCCGCCGGATTCCTAATCCGCGAAGGCTGGCCGTCCGCGCGAACGGAGCCGTATCGCAAGTTGAACTGGCGCGTCATCGCCGCCACGATCCACGAGCACGCCCACGCCCGCGACGCCGTCGTGACCACGAACGACTGGTCCTACGTCTGTCTCGATTTCTATCTGCGCCAGCTCCCGCCGCGCGTCCGCCTGATCAGCGCCGGCGAATCGGCCGCCCGCGCGGCCAGCGTGGTGGCGCACAACGCGCCGGTGTGGATCGTCAGCGCCGGCTTCCATCGCCCCGGCGACATCGGCGACTGGGCCTGCCAATATCCGGTGGTTCTGGCCAGCCCGCTGGAGTCGTTTCGCCTCAGCTACGCCCCCGGCCTCCGCCATCTCCTGCTCAATCGCGTCACCGCCGCCGACACCCGCGCGCTCATCGCTGCCTACCCCACCCAGGTTCTCCACCTCGGCTCCGAGTCCGATTTCTTCCTCGGCAGCGGCTGGTACGGCGCGGAAGGAACGGGTACCGACGTCGCGCGCTGGACGGATGCCGAGGTCTCGGTGCTGCTGATTGCGTCCTCGAAAATCGATCATCGCCTGCTGCTGCGGATGCTGCCGTTCCACTTTCCCGGCGCATCGCCGCAGATCGCCACCATCTCGCTCAACGCCGCACCGGTCGCCCAACTACGGCTCACCACCGGCTGGCACGACTATCCGGTCGAGGTTCCGCGGACCAAGTGGCACGACGGCGTCAACTACCTGACCCTTTCCTTCTCCCGATCCAATGCGCCCGCGGCGATCGATCCCGCATCGTCGCCCGATCACCGGAGCCTGGCCGCGCGTTTCAGCCTCATCGCCGTGACGCCGCTCAATGCCCCGAAGCTGGTCGACTCTCTCCCCGAGCTCACCCGCGCCTTCCGCATCAACGAGCCGGGCGAGTTTCTCGACGCGGACGCTTGGTGGTACGGCCACCGCGGCGCTCCCGCCCCTGCCTCGCTTCTGGCACGCATCGGAGTCGATCCCTCGCGCCGCATCGCCGCCAACGACATCGCCGAAACCGTCGCCTACGATTCCGGCTGCCTCAACAACCCCGACTTCCTCCACACCGCCTACGCCACCATCCTCGGCCGCCCCATCGACGCCGCGGGCGAGCGCTACTTCCTCGACGCGCTGAAGAAGAAGGAGACGCGGGTGGGGGTAGTGCGGGCGCTGGTGGAGTCGGCGGAGTTCAAGAGGACGATGCGGTGAGCTGATGAAGCACAGACAGGAGTGTCTGTGCCACATTGACTCTGCCACAGGGCGGAGGCGCGGAAGAGCAGGGCCGATGTGGCACAGACACTCTTGTTTGTGTATCGCCTCCGAAGCCGCCGCATCACGAATGCCGCGCTAGCGGCACGAGAAGGTAGCGAGGGGTGCGAGCGCCTCTTGCGAGCACCCCTCGTCAACGACGCGCTGAGAATCGTGCCGCGTCAGCGGCACTGGATGTCTGCCGCAATTTCCAGTGCCGCTGACGCGGCACCACGACTGCGACTCTCCGTTCGAGGGGTTGCTCGCAAAAACGCTCGCAACCCCTCGCTACCTTCTTTGCCGCCGCTACGCGGCGTGCAGCACAGTCCTACAATGATTCCTCGAATGCCCGACATCCTCTACGTCTACGCCATCGCCCGCGCCGCGCATCCGATGCCGCAACGCGTCGAGGCCATTGACGGATCGGACCGGCTGGAACAAATCACCGCCGGCGAGTTGTCCGCCTTCGTCACGCCGGTCGACGACGTCGACTTCTCGCAGGGCGTCATCGACGCGCGTGCCAAAGACGTCGAGTGGCTTGGATCGATCGGCTATCGGCATCAGAGCGTGATGAACGCGCTGCTGCACGGCGGCACCATCGTCCCGCTGCGCGCGTTCACCCTTTTCGCCTCGGAGGAAACTCTCCGCCGCCATCTGGAGAAAGAACACGAGCGTCTGGCAAAGCTGCTGGCAAGACTCGACGGCAAGCAGGAGTGGACGTTGCGCATCGAGTTCGATCCGCAGCTCTGGAGCGAGGCGCTGGTCCGGCGCGTCGACACCCTGCGCGCGCTGTCGGACGAGATCGCCGGTGCCGCGGCGGGCAAAGCGTTTCTTCTGCGCAAGAAGCTCGACGACGAGAAAAAACGCGCATCGCGCGAGGCCGAGCAGCAGGTCGTCTCCGAGGTGGAGGCGGCGGTGATGGAACAACTGGCGTGCGACACCGTCGCCGAAACGCGCCAGCAGCGCTCCGGCGCCTTTCCGCAGATCAACGTCCTCATCGAGCGCGACGAGGACGCGCGTCTCGAGGAGCTGCGCGAGGCCCTGACCCGCCGCTACACCGCGGAAGGCGTGACCCTTGCGTTGACCGGACCGTGGCCTCCGTATACGTTCGCCATAATGACCGATGACTGACAGCGAAGAAGAACTCGGCCTGCTGGAAACGCTCGACCACCTGCTCGATCGCGGGGTGGTGATCGCGGGCGAAGCCGTCGTCTCCATCGGCGACGTCGATCTCCTCTACCTCGGCCTGAACATCGTCCTGGCCAACGTCGACGCCATCATCCGCACCTCGCAGCCGAAGCAGATCAAATGAAGCATGTCGTCATCGGCGCGCACCTCGAACGCGGCGACGTCGAGCCGCCGGCCGAAGCGATTCCGGTCTCCGATCTCTGGCTCAGCGGCATGCCCATCGACGATGCCCAGCCCCTCGGCGATCGCGAGCTGCTGCTGCGCGTCACCCAGACGCGCGCCGCACTGCTCGATCGCGCCACGTTCGTCGCCATCCGCTACGGCTTCACCGCGTACGGCGAAAGCGACGCCACAACCAAGTGCGCCGCGCACTTCGAGCGATGGCGGCGGGTTCTGCGCGACTATCGAGGAATGGTGGAGATGACCCTCAAGGTGGCCGCGGAAACGCCGCGTGCCCGGCCCGACCGGCACGACTTCGATTCCGGTGCCGCCTACATCCGCGCGCTGCACGACGCCACCCGCGCCGCCGAGGTCGCGCCGGAGTTTCGAAACGCTGTCGATGAAACGATCGCGCCGCTGGCGGTCAAACATCGCTGGTCCGCCCGCGATACCGCCTCGCTCGAATTTGCCGCGCTCGTGCGGCGCGAATCGGTCGCCGCGATCAATGACGCCGGCGCGGCGCTGAAGCGCGACTTTCCCTACGTCCCCTTTCTCCTTTCCGGCCCGTGGCCGCTGGAGGTCTTCGCTGATGATCACGAATGACGAAGAGCGCCTGCGCGCATCCCTCACCTTCACCGAGCGCACCATCCCCGACCGCATCGCCGCCGACTCCGACATCGTCGAAAACGGCCTGGCCAAGCTGGTGCTGTCGATCATCGAACTGGTCCGCCGCCTGCTCGAAAAACAAGCCCTACGGCGAATGGACGCCGGCAACCTCACCGACGACGAGATCGAGCGCGTCGGCTCCGCGCTGATGAAGCTCGAAGAGAAAATGGCCGAGATGAAGCAGATCTTCGGGCTGTCGGATGATGATTTGAATTTGAAGTTGGGGCCGGTGAAGACGCTGGATTGACACGCGAGCAGCAAACGTAGGTCGGACTCTCCAGTCCGACCTCTTGCGAGTACTCCTCGTCACTGTGATTCGAAGCGCGATCGGGACACTGCCTCAGCGACGAGGCGGTTTCACGAGGGGTCGGACTGGAGAGTCCGACCTACGTTCCGGTTGCAAATCCACCAGGTTCAACGCGTACTCCTTCGACACCTCGTCGTACACGCCGAGCGCAACGCGCAGGTATGGCGTGGCCGAGGCGACGTTGAACTCGTAGGTGAAATGACTCGACTTCGCTTTCGCCAGCTCCGCGGCGGCGATCGTGTACTGCTTGGTGTCGTGGTGCGTCTCGCTCACGCCTCCGAACGTCGAGCCCCAGGCCATGTAGACCGTGAATGCGCCGGCGGAGGCGTCGCTCCCGGTTGGGAGCATGGTCAGAGATGAGATCGGAACCTCGATCGTGATCGGAATCATGTACCGCTTCCTCTCGTCGAGCTTCGCGGGCGCGAGCCGCACCTTCACCTCGAACGATGACGGCGGCGCGTTGCCGAAGAGCGTGGCGATGACGCGGTCTTCCATCTTCGTGTTGTCCGATTTCGGCAGGAACTGTTTGCGCGCGCGGACGGTCAGCTTCGGATCTCTGACCCTGACCTCGATCTTCCGCGCCGCCGCATTTCCGGGCGTGGCGCTGTAGGCCAGCGAGTAGTACGACTCGAAATCATCGACCAGGCGCGGCAGCAGATTCGTCACGTCCTTGCTTCCCCACGCGGTCGCGCCGCCGGTCTGCTGGGCGACGTATTCGAGCATCGGCGTTTCATTGCTGAGGACGAGATAGTCGTAGGCGATGCTTCTCGGCTGCGTGCTTCTGTATTGCGCCGTGACCGCCGCATTCGACGCCAGCCCCTCGGCGTAGATCGGATAGATGGTGAAGCCGTTGGCGTTGGCGGTCTCGATCATCGATCGCACCAGCGGCTTGCCGTCGAATTCTCTGCGGAAATCCGAGGGGAGGACGTTCGCGCCGGCCATGAAGAGCGCCTCCGCGCCGGCGTATTCAGACAGACGATGCGTCGCCAGGAGCAGGACCTTTTTCCCTTCGAGCGCAGCGGTCGCGCGCATCAGGGCGTTGATCGTCTGCACCTTCCGCTGTTCGTCCACCAGCGCGTTTTTCGCCGACATCCGCGAGTTCTCTTCCATGAAGAAACTGACGCCTGACTCACGCGGGATGTCGGGCGTTCCGAGCCGGCCGCCGCCGAATGCCGCCGACTCCGCCTCAAAGGTCGCCAGCGCATCGACTTCGCGCTCGATGTCGTCCATCGGATCGTGATCGACCGTGGTCGTCCGCGCGGCGATGGCATCGATGACTTTGTCGATCCGGACCAGATCGTCGGTGAAGCCGGCCCGCGTGCCGAGGATGCCGTGATTCCAGGTCACGACCTCGACGCGATCGCCCGGCCGCACCGCTTCGTGCAGCAGTTTCTTCATCGCCGCGAACATCGGATCGCTGCGGAAGGCGGGCAATTGAAAGCGCTCGACGAAGACGATGATGGTTCGCGTCTGGCGAGGCGGCGCCTGCGCGGCGGCCGGTGCGGCGCCGGCGTTCGCCGGCGGTGTGGCCATGCCTGCCGATGATGCATCCCGCTCGCTCGCATACTCGCCGAAGTTGGTGATCGGCTGGCGGACGCCGTTCTCGTAGATCTCGAAATCGTCTTTGCGAAGGCCGCGGACGCGGCGGCCCTGCTTGTCGGTGACCACCGTGTCGACGTTGACGATGGAGACTTCGATGCTCTCGGCAGCGTGTGGGATGACCGGCGTCGTTTGCGGCGCGGCCGGAAGGGTGATGGCGAACAACAGCAGTAGCAGGCAACTCCTCGAGCGCATGAGACGTTTCCTTTCGTGCTACCGGCGTGCGCGATTCTACAATGCGCCGATGCGCATGAAGCTCGCCGTTTTCGTTCTGCTGATCGCCACACCAATCCTGGCAACGCCCGAGGACGACGTCGCCGCCGCGCGCGCCGTGTTCGATGCGAACCTCAACGCCATCCGCGCGCACAATCGCGAGGCGTATCTGAATTGCTATCTGCACTCCGAGGCGCTCGTGCGCGGCGGCGCGGAAGGGTTCGATACCGGCTACGAGGCGTTCGCCAAAGGAGCCGGCTCGGCGTGGCCCGATCTCATCGAGGCAAACGACATTCATCTCACCTCGCTGCGGCCAGGAGTGGTCTACGGAACCTATCGATACCGAGTCCGCTACGGCAGCGATGAGCACACCGGCATCTCCGAGCGGCTTTTCGTCAGCACGCCCGAGGGCTGGAAAATCACCGTCACCGGTGCGATCGATTCACCCGCCGGCACGCCCGCCCCACCGCGCGCGCTCACCGGTGCGACGCTGATCGACGGCCGCGGCGGCGCGCCGGTCGCGAACGCGAACGTGATCCTGCGCGACGGCAAGATCGATTGCGCCGGCAGCGCGGCGCAGTGTCCCGTTCCTTCCGGTATCGATGTGACAGATGTGCACGGCCTCTGGATCACGCCGGGCCTGATCGACGCGCACGTTCACTTCTCGCAAACCGGCTGGGCCGACGGGCGGCCCGATTCGATCGACATGCGCGGCACGCATCCGTACGAAAAAACCGAGGCCGAGCTGAAGGCCAATCCGGAACGCTACGGCCGCTCCTACATCTGCTCCGGCGTCACCGCGGTCTACGACGTCGGCGGCTACGCCTGGACGCTGCGGCTGCACGATCGCTTCGAGCCGAACACGCTCGCGCCACACGTCGATGCCGCAGGTCCGCTGCTTTCGACGCTCGATCACTGGCTCAACCTCCCCGCCGAGCGCCAGTTCATGGTCCTCAAAGACGAGGCCTCGGCGCGCGACGGCGTGCGCTATCTCGCCTCGCAGGGCTCGCACGCGGTCAAGGTTTGGTACATCGTCCAGCCGCCCGCGCTGACCGTCGAAGCGTCCGCTGCCGCCGTCGCCGCCGCGGGCGACGAAGCGCGCAAGCACAACCTGCCGCTGATCGTCCACGCGACGGGTCTGGCCGAGGCCAAGGCGTCGTTGCGCGCGGGCGCGACGCTGCTCGTGCACAGCGTGTGGGATCAGCCGGTCGATCAGGAGTTCCTCGATCTGGCCAAACGCAACGGCACGATCCTCATCCCGACGCTGACGGTTTCGCGCGGCTACGTGCGCATGTCGCGATCGGCGGTCGAGCACACGCCAGTTGTGATCGACGATCCGAATGGTTGCGTCGACAAGTCGACGCTGGCCAGAATCGCCGAGACGCCGTCCGCGCCGACGACGGTCACCGCCGAACAGTTGGCGCGTCGCGACGATCGAACGACGAAGGCGGAACGGATCGGAGACCAAAACCTGAAAGCGCTCGTCACCGCCGGAATCCCCATCGCCACCGGCACCGACGCCGGCAACCCGCTCACGCTGCACGGCCCCGCCATCTACGCCGAGATGGAAGCGATGCAGAAAGCCGGCATGACCCCGATGCAGGTGCTGATCTCCTCCACCGCCATCGCCGCCCGCGCCATGCGCCGGGACAAGGAGTTCGGCACGGTCGAGAAGGGAAAGGACGCGGACTTGGTCATCGTCGCCGGCGATCCATCCACCGATATCGCGAACATGCGCAAGATCCGCTACGTCGTTCGGGGAGGGGTGGTGCGGGGGATGGAGGATCTGCACGCGCTGGCGCAATGATCAACCCGTCATCCGCCTTCGGCACCTTCTCCCCGATGGGAGAGGACTCTCGATTGAAAACGACCCGAGATTCACGTTTTGACGTCATCCCAACCTCTCAATCGAGAGTCCTTCGCCCCGCGCATCGGGGAGAAGGTGCCGAAGGCGGATGAGGGGCCGTGGACCGTGGCCTAAAATCCGCACCGAACCTGAACTCCATGACCGACGACCAGCGCTCCGACGAAGCCCGCGAGAACTTCGCCTACTTCTCGAACGAATACGCGCAGGCGCTGCAGGCCTTTAAGACCATCGAGTCGCAGTCGTCGACGCTGATGCTGATGGGCGTGGCCGACGAGCTCCATAACTTCATCGATCAGTTCATCACCATGGCCTCGGGGACGAAATCGCTGGCCGAGGAGCGCGGCGAGACGCACTTCGCGGAATGGTTCGGTGAATTGATTCGCAAAGCAGAAGCTCTGCGGGGCGAGATCGTCCGCGGCTGACCTACAATCGCGGCTCATGCGCCTGCTCGCCATCCTCGCACTGGAGGTCCTGATGTCCGCAACGCTCGACGCCGCTACCACGCTCGATCAACGCATCGATGACGCTTCGAAAAAGGTGGAATCGAAAGTCATCGCCTGCCGGCGCGACATTCATCAGCATCCGGAGCTCGGCAATCGCGAGACGCGCACGTCGAAGATCGTCGCCGACCGGCTGCGTGAGCTCGGCATCGATGTGACGCCGAACGTCGCCCACACCGGCGTCATCGGCATCCTCCGTGGCGGCAAGCCGGGCAAAGTCGTGGCGCTGCGCGCGGACATGGACGCGCTTCCGGTCACCGAACAGGTCGACCTGCCGTTCAAATCGACCGTTCGCACGACGTTCAACGGCCACGAAGTCGGCGTGATGCACGCCTGCGGGCACGACGCGCACGTGGCCATCCTTCTCGGCGTGGCCGAAGTGCTGGCCGGCATCCGCGAGGAGATCCCCGGCACGGTGAAGTTCCTCTTCCAACCCGCAGAGGAGGGAGCGCCGGAGGGCGAAGAAGGCGGCGCGAAGCTGATGGTGAAGGAGGGCGCGCTCGACAATCCGAAAGTCGACGCCGTCTTCGGCCTGCACGTGACCTCGCGCTACCCCGTCGGCCAGATCGCGTACCGCTCCGGCTCGATGATGGCCGCCGTCGACTCGTTCAAGATCGTGGTCCACGGCAAACAGACTCACGGCGCGTACCCCTGGCTCGGCGTCGATCCGATCGTCGTAGCCTCCCAGATCGTCCTGGGATTGCAGACCATCCCCAGCCGCCAGGTCGACTCGTCCCTCGCCCCATCGATCGTGACGGTCGGCGCCATCCACGGCGGCGTCCGCAACAACATCATCCCGGACGACGTGGAGATGATCGGCACGATCCGGTCACTGGACGCCAAGATGCGCGACGAGATCCACGCCCGCATCAAACGGACGGCTGAAGACATCGCTCGCAGCGGCGGCGCCACGGCGACGGTGACGATCGAAGAAGGCTACCCGATCACCTACAACGATCCCAAAGTCACCGAACAGATGGTCCCGACCCTCCGCCGCGTCGCCAACGGAAACGTCGAAGTCATCAACGCCGTCCTCGGCGCCGAGGACTTCTCCTTCTTCCAGCAAAAAGTCCCCGGCCTCTTCTTCTTCCTCGGCACCCGGCAGAATGGCAAGACCGCCGAGGAAGCAGCCTCAAATCACTCGCCGCTGTTTTATGTCGAGGAGAGCGGGTTGGAGTTGGGGGTGCGGGCAATTGCATATGTGGCGGTGGACTACCTCAAAACGCCATGAGCCGCTCTGGACGCGAATTACAAGGCCTACCAAAACACAAACGAGAATCTGTGCTCTAAGAGATTAGAGGCGCTTTCCGCATGCGGCGCAATTGTCAATACCGGGAGCTACATCCGCGCCGCAATGGTAGCAGTATGTAAGGTCATTCTGCTGATCGCGAACCACGTTTGATGATTTAACACCCACTCCAAGATTCCGCCGCTTAGCCTCCAACAAAATTACCCGTTGGTGCTTGTCGGTGTAGTCGTTGATTGTCGCAACAGCCGCCAGAACCTCGTCGTCTGATTTCTTTCGCCACTTCTCAGTGACGGCGTTACCGGGAACATCTGCCCGTACTTGGGCTCCGGGTGTTGGCTCCAGCGATTCTTGCGAGTCAGCGCTATGCGTTTTACGCAGTGAGGCTGGAAGATTGTGTCGTTCGGAGATTGGCCGAGCTGCTGATTCAACGTCGACGTTGTCGCTGGTTCTAAAAATCAGCTGGTCGAAACGAACGTACTGGGCACTCGCACCAAACAATCCCGCGATACAGCCAGGCCGAACCTCAATATTGACGTCCGATAATTCGTAAAACTCCCAACCGTCCACGGCATGCTGGTTAACGGCTCGTTCGAGTTGAATTGCTACATCGGCGGCCGAGAGATTGCCTTTGTTCTGCCCAAGAAAAGAAACGACTTTATACCTATACCTCACAGCATATCCTCAGATCTTAGCTGACCGCACAATTAGGCCGCGTCACTTAGGTGCCATCTGCTGCACCCGCGTCCAGTAATCCGCTCCACTCAGCCACTGACCACCATCGATCACCATCGCTTCTCCAGTGACATAGGAGGCGTAGTCGGACAACAGATACGACGCGGCGTTGGCCACTTCTTCGAGCGTGGCAAATCGTCGCAGCGGGATCGTCTTGCGGATCCCTTCCTCGATCATCTCGTTCGGGAAAAGCCGCTTCGACGCGCCCTCGGTATGCACCGGTCCCGGAGCGATGGCGTTGACGCGGATCTTGTGGCGCGCCCATTCGACGGCCAGGGTCTGGGTCATGGCCAGGACGCCGGCCTTGGCGCTGGCGGAGTGGACGACGCCAGGGGCGCCGGTCCAGGCGTAGTTGGCGATGATGTTGAGGATCGTGCCCTTCTTGGCGGCGATCATCCGCTTGCCGACGGCGCTGGTGCAGTAAAAGGTTCCATTGAGGACGATGCCGATGACGGCGTTCCAGCCCTTGACGGTGAGCTGGTCGGCCGGCGAGATGAAGTTGCCGGCGGCGTTGTTGACCAGGAAGTCGATACGTCCGTGATCGGCATGAACCTTGGCCGCCATCGCCTCGACCGCTTCGGCGTCGCGAACGTCGAGGGCGACGAAATCGGCGGCGTTGGCGCGTCCGGTCTCGCTCCGCAACTGCTCGACGGCCGGCCCGAGGTGCTCCTCGCTGCGGCTGGCGAGGACGACGGTGGCCCCGAGCTTGGCCAGCTCGCGGGCGATGGCGAAACCGATCCCGGTCCCGCCGCCGGTGATGATGCCGACGCGGTTCTCGAACGTTTTTTCAGGAAGCATGCGGCGGATGATATGCGATCACTCGATCGTACTGAGATACGCGCTCAGCGTCTCCAGAAGAGGCGGAATGTCTTCTCGACGATGGTCCAGATGCGAGGAAGATTGATGCCCTGATAATCGTGCACGAGCACGTTACGTAACCCGACCACGTCTCTCCATGCGATTCCTGACAACGATCCTTGCATACCGGCGCTAACCCGGTTGGCTGCCTCGCCGACGACCGTAAGGCATCGGATTACAGCGTGCTGCATCGTGCGATCGGCCAGGAAGGCATCGCGGCCGGCACGGCTCGCGATATCGAATGCGTCACGCGCGTGAACACGCATGTCCTCGAGCAGGCCCAGATCACGCGACGTCAAGCATCACCGCCGACGAAAGAATCGCACGTTTTCTGAAGCGGTTGTCGCTCTGTTCAACAGCTTCGCGCTCGACGAGATCAACGCGGTGCTTGAAGAGCTTTTCAAGCTCGCGCTGCATTTCCAGCCAGATTGACAACTTCCACGGAGCGTCGGCGGCGAGGCGCACCAGCACGTCCACATCGCTCTCTGGTCCGAAATCCTCGCGCACCACGCTGCCGAACAGAGCAAACTCCGTCACCTTCCACTTCCTGCAGAAGTCACGGAGCTGCTCTTTCGGGATATCGATGGCGATCATGAGGTCAGGCCGCGGTGCCGTGGCACTTTTTATACTTCTTCCCGCTTCCGCACCAGCAGGGATCGTTGCGGCCGATCTTTGGTTCCTTGCGTTGCACCTGCGCGGGGCCGGTGGAGCCGCCGGAGCCGGAGAAGACCATGGGCGGGGCTTTCGGTTTCTGCGGCGGCATGGCGCGTTGGACTCGCTGCACATCCTCCTGGCGCTCGCCCTCGCGCTCCACCACCACCTCCGTCTTCCAGAGGTACTTCACCACGCGGTCCTGGACCAGTTCCATCATCTCCTGGAAGATCTCGTACGACTCCTTCTTGTATTCGATGAGCGGATCGCGCTGGCCATAGCCGCGCAGGCCGATCCCTTCCTTCAGGTGATCGACATTCAGGAGATGGTCCTTCCAGAGCTGATCGATCACCTGCAGCAGGATGTACTTCTGGTGCAGCTGCATCATCTCCGCGCCGATCGAGGCTTCCTTCTCCTCGTAGCGGCGGTTGACCGTCTCGATCACGCGGTCCTTCACCGCGGCCGGCGGCATCGACGAGAGATCGACGCCGGCCGTCTTCAGATCGATGCCGAAAAAGTCGTAGAGCTCCGCGTTCAGCTTCTCTTCGTCCGGCTGTTCGCGGGCGTCGTCGGGGATGTACGTCTCGATCAGGTAGTCGACGATCTCGTCGGCGGCGTTGAGGATGTAATCCTTCCCCTCGCGTCCTTCGAGGATCGAGCGGCGCAGGCCGTAGACCGACTCACGCTGCTTGTTCATCACGTCGTCGTACTCGAGCAGATGCTTGCGGGCTTCGAAGTTGCGGCCTTCGACCTGCTTCTGGGCGCGCTCGATCGAGCGTGTGACCATGCTGTGCTCGATCGGGACGCCCTCCTCCATCCCCAGCTTTTCCATCCAGCCCATCAGGCGCTCGCCGCCGAAGATGCGCATCAGATCGTCTTCGAGCGACAGATAAAAACGAGAGGCGCCGGGATCGCCCTGGCGACCCGAACGGCCTCGGAGCTGGTTGTCGATGCGACGCGACTCGTGGCGCTCGGTGCCGACGATATGGAGCCCGCCGAGGCGGACAACCTCATCGTGATCGTGCTTCCACTGCTCGGCGATCTCTTCCTCGATACGCTTCCGCTCAGTCGGGTCGGCCACATCCTTGTTCTTCTGCGCCGCGGCGAACTCGGGATTGCCGCCGAGGAGAATGTCGGTGCCGCGGCCGGCCATGTTCGTGGCGATGGTGACCGCGCCTTTGCGGCCGGCCTGGGCGACGATCTCCGCTTCCTTCTCGTGATACTTGGCGTTGAGGACGACGTGCGGCACGCCCTTGCGCTTCAGCGCGGAGGACAGCGCCTCCGACTTTTCGATCGAGATGGTTCCAACCAGCGCCGGCTGCCCTTTCTCGTTGAGGACCTTGATCTCGTCGACGATGGCGTTGAACTTCTCGCGCTCGGTGCGGTAGACCAGATCCGCCTGATCCTTGCGGACCATCTGGCGGTTCGGCGGGATGACCACGACCTCGAGGTTGTAGATCTTGTCGAACTCGGCGGCCTCGGTGTCGGCCGTTCCGGTCATGCCGGCCAGCTTGTCGTACATGCGGAAGAGGTTCTGGAACGTGATCGTGGCCAGGGTCTGGTTCTCGGCCTCGATCTTCACTCCCTCTTTCGCTTCGACCGCCTGGTGCAGACCGTCGCTCCAGCGGCGGCCGGGCATGAGGCGGCCGGTGAACTCGTCGACGATCAGCACTTCGCCGTCTTTGACCACGTACTCGACGTCGAGCTTGTAGAGCGTGTGCGCGCGCAACGCCTGCTGGACCGCGTGCAGCGTGTCCATGTTGTCGGGATCGTAGAGATTGTTCACGCCGAGGAGTTTCTCGGCGTGCAGCACGCCCTCCTCGGTGAGCACGGCCGTGTGCTGCTTCTCATCGACCTGGTAATCCTTCTCCTTCACCAGGCGCGGAATGATGCGATCGACGGAGTAGTACTTGTCCGGGCGCTCCTCCGACGGACCGCTGATGATGAGCGGCGTGCGCGCTTCGTCGATCAGGATGGAGTCGACTTCGTCGACGATGGCGTAGGCGGGGTCGCGCTGCACCATCGACTCCAGGTCGAACTTCATGTTGTCGCGGAGGTAGTCGAAGCCGTACTCGTTGTTGGTGCCGTAGGTGACGTCGCAGCCGTACGCCTCCTGCCGCTCGCGGTCGCCGTGCGGGTTCTGGATCACGCCGACGGTCAGGCCGAGGAACTTGTAGAGGCGGCCCATCCATTCGGAGTCGCGGCGGGCCAGGTAATCGTTGACGGTGACGACGTGCACGCCGAGGCCGGTGAGGGCATTGAGGTAGACCGGCAGCGTGGCCACCAGCGTCTTTCCTTCGCCGGTCTTCATCTCGGCGATCTTGCCGCGATGAAGAACGATGCCGCCCATGAGCTGGACGTCGAAGTGGCGCATGTTGAGGATGCGCTTGCCGCCTTCGCGTGCGACGGCGAAGGCCTCGGGGAGAATTTCGTCGAGCGCGGCCTGCAGGTCTTCCTTGGTCGTGCGAATGACCACTTCATCCCGCGGAACTTCTTTCTTGGCCGCGTCGAGCGCTTCGACGACGGGCTTCAGCCGCTCGCGAAACTCCTGAGTCTTGACGCGCAGCTCATCATCGGTGAGCTTGCTGATCTCGGGCTCGAGTGCGTTGATCTGCGCGACGATGGGCAACATCTTCTTGACGTCGCGCTCGTGTTTCGATCCGAAAATGGATGTCAGTACTTTATCGATCATGGTGATTTCCTTCCCAGCAACAAACAAACCGCGAACCAGAGAGAGGGCTCAGCAGTTGGTTGCGGGGGCGCGAGGAGTTGCGGCGCCGGCGAGAGGCGCTTCGATGCGGGCGGGGGCGTCGGCGATCACCCGTGGCGCGGTCGATTCGGAGCGGGCGTGGTGCAGCGTGCTCCGCGGTGAGGCGATCGCCTGCTCGCTGCGCATCACCCCGCACTCGGCCGCCACATTGGCGACGCGCGTTCGCGAGACCGGTACTTCGGTCGTGCCGGAGATCGCGCCGAGGGCGATGGCAAACAGGAGATAAAGGTTCATACGAGCGAGCGCAAGGGTATCAAAACGAATTGTGTCTCCTGCCATTCCTGCGCCTGGCGGCGCACTACTTCATCAGCGCCACCCACCGGTTTACGTTCATGTAGGTCTGGTGGCCGAGGAAGATCACCAGCGCGAAATAGGCGATGGCGATGAAGACCCGCTGCGAGACGGTGACGTCGTAGAAGGCCTTGTCATCCTTCTCACGGAGGATCGAGAGGTAGACCTGAAACGCCACCAGCAGGACGATCAGCAGCATCAGCGGGTTGGGCTGCTTCACCACCTTGTAGATCAGAGCGCCGCCGCCGAAGACCCACATCCATTTCGTTACCGCCGCCGAGATCCGGCCGCCGTCGAGCATGCCGATCGGCAGGAGGTTGATCAGATTCACGATGAAGCCGGCGATGGCGATCGAGAGATACGTCGGTTGATCGGTCCACTTGTAGAGCTGCAGCACGAACAGCGAGGCAAACGTCCCCGCGATCGGGCCGGCCAGTCCGATCTGGGCGTCGTCATACGCCGAGCGCGGCTGGTCCTTGAGCGTCACCGCGCCGCCGATAAACGGGAGAAAGACCATGATCCCGGCGTGGAGCCCCTTGGCGCGGATGGCGACGGCGTGACCGATCTCGTGAATCAGGATGATGATGACGAATCCCACCACCAGCGGCAGCGGATACTTTCTGGCCATGGCCCAGATCGAGAGGGCCATCGAGCCGCCGGCAACGGCGAACTGCGTCATGCCGAAGCCTTCGAACGGATTGACTGCATAGCCGCGGAAGAAGTCGAAGACCAGGAAGACCAGCGCCTTCAGCTTGAGCAGGACGAAGGCGACGGTGATGGCGGCGCCGGAGAAAAACTTGGCGAACGGATGGCGTTTGGGCGTCGCCTCGCGGTCGATCGGATTGTGAGGGGTAACCGCGCCGGAATCCATGGAAAGGTCGGGCGATAGAACGCCGGACTGAGTGCTATATTCCGCGTCGTGCCGGTGCCGTCCGTCGACGATTTGCGGCGCGATCTGCGGGAGCGCGGCTACCTCTCGCACGCCATCGAGCGGTGGTTCGCGCACGACCCCTTTACCGCCGGACGCTCCAGCCGCGCCTTCTGGATCGAGCTGTTCACGGTGGCGGCCAAAGCCGCCCTCCTGGCAGCCCTCTTCGCCATCGTTCCCCTCGTCGCCGTCATGCTTTTTCGCAACCATCCACTCTCCGCCGGCGAGACACTGCTCATGTCTCTGCTCTATGGAGTGACAGGATTCGCGATTTCGTTTCTTTTGCTGATCGTCATCGCCCTGATTTTAAAATTACGCCCGACGATCGTGATCGACACCCCGCGGGCCCTGCTGGTGATCTCGTTCGCCGCCGCCTCGCTGCTGGCCGCGCCGATCGCGCTCTGGTGGTACCGCTTTGCGGCATCGCCGGGATTTGCGGAGTTGCTCACCGGCATCGCCGCCATGGCGGCGTTCTTTCTCATCGCCACCATCGCCATCTCCGCGGCGCTGCTGTCGTTTTCGATCTACGAGGTTCAGCGCGTGCCGGCCATTCACCAGAAACCGCGCGGCGTACCGATGACCATCGCCGCCTCGATCCTGATCGCGTTACTTTTTCTACCCACGTTCGCTGCGCAGGATAATCGCGCGTCGGCCGCGCCGCCGATTCAGGTGGTGACGATGCCGAGCATCCGGCGCGTGGCGCTGGTGGCGGTCGACGGATTGACCTGGAACATCTACCAATCGCGGCCCGACCTCGCCAGGGCCGTTCCCTCCGCGTACGCCGTCGCTTCGCTCCGAGGAGGATCGACGACGGAACGCTGGGCATCGCTGGGCACCGGTGTGAAGACCTACCTGCACGGCGTCCGCGCGGTCGACGGTGTCCGAATGCGCGGCGGACGTCATCTCATGCAGTCGGTCTCCCAGAGCGACGTCGTCCTGCGCGATCTCGCCGAGACGATCGGGATGGCCCGGCTGGAGCCGCTCCCGCCGACCGTCCGCCGCCGCGATTTCGTCTGGGAGATTTTCGCCGCGCGCGGCGTACCGAGCGTGGCGGTGAACTGGTGGACCTCGGCCGACGCCCACCTCGGCGCGCTCGATTCCCTCGGCCAGACGACGATTTTCGCCGTCCCGCCGAATGTTCGCCTGACCCCCTCCGGCTTCGCGCTGCATGTCGACGCCGAGGCCTCGCAACGGCTTCTGCGGGCCATCGATGCCGATCAGGCGCGTTTCGCCACCGTCTACCTGCCGGCGCTCGACATCGTGCTGAATCGCCTGGCGATCGATCCCTCCGAGAAGCTAACCGCCTCGGTGCGCGCACTCGATGGCGTGGTGTCGACGATCGCCGCGTTGCGCGCACGCGGATTCGACGTCATCGTCGCAGGCATGCCCGGCGACGAGCAGCGCGATCAGGCCGTGCTGGCGTCGACCTTGACGCTGGCTCCGTCGACGACGCCGTTCGACGCCGCGCCGACGCTTTGCTCGCTCATGGGCTTTCCCCCCTCGGCCGAAATGTCCGGCCGGACATTAGCCGGGAGCGAACCATCCCGCATCGCCACCTACGGCGCGCGCATCACCTCCGCGTCACCCGCCAAAGTCAACGAGGAGTACTACCAGAACCTGAAGTCATTGGGATACATACGATGAGAAAACTTGCACTTGCAGCGACGTTGCTCTTGATCTCGACAACCGTCTTCGCCCAGCGCGTCATGCGCTTCGAAGACCTGGCCGCCGTCCACCGCATCGGCGGCCCCCAGGTTTCGCCCGACGGAAAGTGGCTGGCCTACGACGTCTCCACGCCCGATCTGGCCGCGAACAAAAGCTTCAGTGGCATCTACGTCATCCCCTCCGCCGGCGGCGCGCCGAAGCTGATCAGCGATGACAAGCATCAGGACAACAGCCCGGTCTGGTCGCCGGACGGCAAGACCATCGCCTACGTTTCCAACCGCGACGGCGGCGCGCATCAGATCTACCTCTACGACGTCGCCGACGGCACGTCGCGCAAGGTAAGCGATCTCGCCGGCGGCGCCGGAAGCGTGAAATGGCTGCCGGACGGCTCGGGCCTGCTGGCCGTCTCCGACATCTATCCCGACTGCGGCGTCGATCCCGCCTGCATCAAGGACAAGACCGCCGCCGAGGGCGCGGCTCCGACGAAAGCGCGCGTGCTGACGGGACTTCTGTATCGCCACTGGAAAACGTGGCAGGAACCGACGCGCAGCCACATCATCTATGTCCCGCTCGGCGGCGGTACGCCGCGCGATCTGACGCCCGGCGCGTTCGATGCGCCGCCCTTCTCCGTCGGCGGCGGCGACGAGTTCGACGTCTCGCCGGATGGCAAAGAGCTCGTCTTCGCGCAGGACGCCGCGAAAAATCCCGAGGTTTCGACGAACTCCGATCTCTTCATCGTCCCGATCGCCGGCGGGACCGCGAAGCGGATCACCACCCGCACCGGCGCGGACACCTCGCCGCGCTACTCGCCGGACGGCCGCTGGATCGCCTACCGCTCGCAAGCCCGAGCGGGGTACGAATCCGACCTGTGGGAACTGTGGCTCTACGATCGCGCCAGCGGCACGACGCGCCGCCTGGCGCCGACGTTCCAGCAATGGATCGATTCGTTCGTCTGGGCGCCCGATAGCCTGTCGCTGTTCATCAACTATCCGGTGGCCGCGCGAAACGGCATTTCGCAGATCACGTTCAGCGACAACAAGCCGCACACGCAGTGGACTCTCGGATCGGCGAGCGCGATGACGATCAGCCGCGACGGCACGATCTACTTCGAGAGCTCCTCGCTGACCCAGCCGGCCGAGATCTATTCGCTCCGGCCGGGGAAAGACTCCGACCAGATCACCCACGTCAACGACGAGATGATGAAGTCATTGGCCTTGGGCGCGACCTCCGACATCAGGTACGCGGGAGCGGAAGGCGCGCAGGTGCAGGCGCTGCTGGTCAAGCCGCCGCATTTCGACGCCACGAAAAAATATCCGGCCATCGTACTGATTCATGGCGGTCCCCAGGGGGCGTGGAGCGACTCCTGGTCGTACCGCTGGAACCCGCAGATGTTCGCCGCCCGCGGCTACGTCGTGCTCATGCCGAATCCCCGCGGGTCGACCGGCTACGGGCAGAAGTTCGTCGAGGATGTCTCGGGCGACTGGGGCGGCAAGGCCTACATCGACATCATGAACGGCGTCGATGCGCTGGCGGCGTTGCCATACGTCGACGGTACCCGCATCGGAGCGGCCGGCGGTTCCTATGGCGGCTACATGGTCGACTGGATTCTCGGCCACACCGATCGCTTCAAGGCATTGGTTTCGCACGCGGGCGTCTACGATCTGAAGTCGGAGTACGGCGTCACCGAGGAGCTGTGGTTTCCGGAATGGGAGTTCAAAGGCAATCCGTGGGACAACCCGGAGCTGTACCAGCGCTGGTCGCCGGACAACTTCGTGAAGAACTTCAAGACTCCGACGCTGGTGACACACGGCGAGCTCGATTTCCGCGTGCCGATCAATCAGGGATTGGAGCTGTTCACCGCGCTGCAGCGTCGCGAAATCCCTTCGAAAATGGTCTACTTTCCCGACGAGGGACACTGGGTTCTGAAGCCCCGGAACTCGAAACTCTGGTACCAGACTGTGGGGGACTGGTTCGATCAGTGGTTGAAGCCGTAAGCGGATCGTCCGCTTACCCGTCGTTTAACGAATAAGGAGGAGACCCCCATGAAGTTGCACCGTTTCGTCATCGCTCTTCTCGTCGTCACCGCCATCGCCTCGGGATTCGTAGCAGGCCGCGCCAGCGCCGACCAGCCGCGCATGCAGGCCGCCCTCGAACATCTGCGCCTCGCCAAAGTGGAGCTGGAAAAAGCCGACCATGACAAGGGCGGCCATCGCGATCGGGCGATCCGCTTGACCAACGACGCGATCGACGAAGTCGAGAAGGGCATTCACTTCGACCGGCGTCATTAAGCCCGCCTCAATGAAAACGCCTGCCGTGCGCTCTGCGCGGCAGGCGTTTGAACGACGTCGTCCCGAAGGCGTTACGCGCGACCGACGTTCGAAGCCGGCGTGGCGCTTCCCGTTCCGCCGCCTTCTCCGGGCCCGAGGGCCGGACGGGCTACGGTCGAGGTGATACCGACCGCCTCGGCGTACTTCAGGTACGTATCGATCGATGCGATCACGACGCGCGCTTCAACCGTGATCAGGTCGATGCCGACGAGCGAGATCCTGACCCATGCATCGACGACGATGCCTTTGTCGAGGATCCGGTCGAGTACGTCGATGAGACTTGTGCCGCCTGGTGCGCGTTCGACTGCCATGACTTACCTGCCTTTCCTCTCGTCTTTTGCCTGCGAAGCCCGCGGAAGCGACCGTGCCTCGAGCTTCTGTTCGAGCTCGTTCACGCGGGCCTTCAATGCGTCGTATTCATCGTTGCTCACGGCGTTCGGTGCCGCCGAGTAGAACCGGTCGGAGCGCCACCAATTGATGCCGATGGCCTCGGCCTTGTCGATCGAGCAGATCACCAGCCGCAGCTGAATGGTCAGAAGCTCGACATTCGCCAGCGACACCTTGATATCGCCTGCCACGACGAGACCCTTATCGAGGATCTTGTCGAGGATGTCGACAAGTCCCTGCGGCTGTCGCTGCTCGATCGGCATGCGAGGCGAACAGTAGTCGCGAGCCGAAGGCGCGTCAAGAAGGAGAACAGCTTGAAAAGACAAATGTTGAATGTTCAATGTTCAGTGTTGAATGTTGAATGGAAAAGCGGGCGCGACCATTCGGCGTCCCCTCATCACCTTCATTCAACATTCAACATTCGCCTCTCGTCCCTCTCGACCTCTCACGAAATGACAACGCTCCCGATCCCGTTCCCACCTTCGTGACCCAAAAGTCCGCGTTCCGCCTCGTGATCGAGCCGCTGGCCATCGCCATCGTGCTCGCGCTCGGCGTGCGCGCGGCGCTGCGGCTCTACGTCATCCCCTCGGCGTCGATGGCGCCGACGCTCGTGCCCGGCGATCACATTGTGGTCACGCCGTATCGCTTCAGCGCCAGGCCCTCGCGCGGCGACGTCATCGTCTTCCGCTCGACGCGCGCCAACGATGAGCTGATGATCAAGCGCGTCATCGGCACGCCCGGCGACCTGGTCGAGACGCGTGCCGGACGGGTGATCGTCAGCGGCCACGCGCTGCCAGAGCCGTACGTCGCATCGCAGGCCACCACCGGCTCCATCTCCCCGCAGATCATCCCCGCCGATTGCTATTTCGTCCTCGGCGACAATCGCGCCGATTCACTCGACAGCCGGAGCTGGGGCGTGCTGCCAGCGGATCTCGTGGTTGGGCGGGCGAGGATGGTGCTGTGGTCGAGTGAGGGAGTCGGGGGCCGGGAGCCGGGAGCGGTAGCTGCTGCTCCATCTCCGACGCCCGACTCGCGACTCCCGGCGCTCGAGGGATCGCGCAGGACCCGCCTCTTCAAACTCATCCAATAGGTATACTCACCGCCGACGGAGGGTCGTTATGCGCAAGAGTCGTCGCGAGCGCGGTGAGAGTCAGTTTGGTTGCCTGATCGGACTCATTCTTCTCGGACTAGCCATCTTCGTGGCGTGGAAGATGATTCCCGTGAAAGTGAAGGCGGCGGAGCTGCGGCAGACCGTCGTCGACGAAGCCAAGTCGGCCGGCACGCACAACGACGACCGGATCAAGGCGGCGATCCTGGCCAAGGCGCGCGAAGACAATCTTCCCGTCACCGAGGACAACATCAACATCGTCCGAGGCAACGGCGAGATTTCGGTCACCGTCACCTACACCATTCCCATCGCCTTCCCCGGCTACACCTACAACTGGCACCTGGTCCACGAAGCACGAAACCCGATTTTCTAGGAGAGTTGATGGCCATCAATATCAAGGTTCGCGACAACGGTCCGTATCTCGTCGAAGGCGAGTTCACGATGACGGATGCGCAGGGCAATCCCATCGAGGTCAAGAAGCCCGCGCTCTGCCGTTGCGGCGGATCGACCATGAAGCCGTTCTGCGACGGCACCCACTCGAAGATCGGCTTCAAAGGCGCCAACGAAGCGGTGCAGGAAGCCGACCCCGGCGCTCAATCATCCGGCGGCTCGTCTTCTACCTGAAAGACGACGGTCTCCCAACCCGTCAGCACACTCGACATCACTGTTCTGCCCTCGTTTTCGCGTTCCTGAATGAATTCAAAGTCGTTCATGGGACGGCCTGAAGATCAATCGCCGGGCCGAGGGCGCTGATCCGCGTGATCGCGATTTCACAACGAGTTACGCCGGCAACGCTCGTCAAATCGCCTCCCGGGTGCAGAAGTTTTTGACGGAAAATCCAACCTCCCTCCCGGTCGCGTTACACTTTCCGGCATGCCGGAAGACATCGTTTTCGGTCCCAACGCCAAGGCGTCGGATGTGACGCCGTACTCCCTCACCGTGCTGCGAGACGTCATGGCCGCGTCGAGCGTCGTCAAACTGACCATCTCCAGCACGCAGAGAAGTCCTACTGATCAGGCCCGGGTCATGTACAACAACCTCGAGACGCAGGGCGTCGCGGCGCAGCGGCGCTTGTACAAAGAACCCGGCCAGGCAGTGATCAGCGTCTACGAAGCGGGCAAGTCCGCCGGCAAGACGGCGGATGCGATCAAGGCCGACATGACCGCGAAGATCAACGAGCTCGGACCGATGACCGTGTCGCATCACGCCGCCGATCCGAAGCTGCTGAATGTCTTCGATGTCGCGCCATCCTCGGTCGCCGACGTCGCCGCATTTCAGATGGCGGCCAAGGCCGATTCGCGTGTGTCGAAGTTCCTGACGCCGCCGAACGATCCCGGTCTGCACTTCGAGATCCCGCAGCCGCAGGCGTAGCGCTCAGGCGCGGTACAACGCCGCGCCCCAGTGCATCCCCGATCCGAGGGCAGTGAAGCAGACCAGGTTCCCCGGCTTGATCCGTCCCTCGGCCACACACTCGTGATACAGGATCGGCAGCGTCCCGGCGGTGGTGTTGCCATATCGCTCGATGTTGTGCGGCACGCGATCCGCGCCGAGGCCGAGCTGCTTGGCCACGCCTTCGATGATGCGCATGTTGGCCTGGTGGATCAGCAGCACGTCGATGTCCGACACGCTCATCCCCGCCGATTCGCAGACCGCGCGCACTGCCTCGGGCATCTTCGAGAGCGCCTGCCGGAAGACCTCGCGGCCGTCCATGTCCGGAATGATGTCGCCATCGTCGATCTGCTGGTGCGTGACGAACGGACGATGCCGGAAGCCGACGCCGCGCGTGTAGAGCGAGTCGATGCTCGATCCGTCCGTGTAGAGCTTCGAAGTCAGAAATCCGCGATCGCCCTCCATCGCTTCGACGACCACCGCGCCCGCGCCATCGCCGAAGAGGACGACGCGATCGCGGATGCGCGTGTTCGCCTCGCGCTCCGCGGCGGTGACTTCGCGATCCTCGAGTCCGATGGTCGTGTCCCACCCGTTCTGCCATGGCATGAACGGCGTGTGCACGTCGCCCCCGATGAGCAGGATGCGTGCGTACTTGCCGCTGCGAATGAGCGAATCGGCCAGATCGAGACCGTAGAGGAACCCGGAGCACTGCTGGCGGATGTCGAACGCCGGCAGCGACTCCCGAAACCCCATCTTCGACTGCACCACCGGCCCGTTGCCGGGAAAGAAGTAGTCGGGAGACATCGTGGCGAAGATCAGGGCATCGATGTCGTCCCGCGTCCGGCCCGCGGCCTCGAGCGCCCCCTCGGCGGCCATCATGCCGAGGTCCGCGGAAGACTGGCCGGGATCAGCGTAGTGCCGCTGCTCGATCCCGCTGCGCGTCCGGATCCACTCGTCGGTGGTGTCCATAATCCGGGAGAGCTTCTCGTTCGAGACGACGTTCTTCGGGATGCCGATCCCACTGCCGGTAATCACGCTTTTCATCGAGGGCAGAGCATACACGGCCCGCTGCTTGCTACTCCGTCAAGGATCGGAGGCAACATGAAACGAGTCACCACTTTCACCATCGTCCTGCTGGCGTTCGCATGCATGCAGAAACAGCCCGACGGTTCCTACAAAGTCACCGACACCGCCACCTCGGACGCGGCAAAGAAAGCCCACGACGGCGCCGTCAAGACCGGCGACGAGATCAAGAAAACCACCGAGGACATCGGCAAGTCCGACGCGGCGCAGAAGATCAAGAACGGTTCCGTCGAGCTCGGACGCGGCGTGAAAGAAGGCCTCGGCCAGGCCGCGCAGAAAGCAGGCGCCAGCCTGCAGAAAGCGGGGAAGAAAGCGGAAGACGACGTGAAGAAGAGCGAGAAGACGACCACGCACTGATCGTTCACGCCGTAATCCGCAATACGACTGGCGCTTCCTTGTTCTATTCTCCGCACGATGGAAGCCAGACCCGACCAGTTTGACGAACAGCCGCCGTGGACGGTGGAGGATTCGTCGGCTCTCTACATGATCGATCGCTGGGGCACCGGCTACTTCGATGTGAACGCGGCCGGCGATCTGACGGTGGCGCCGTTGCAGGAAGGCGGCATCGCCGTTCCGATCATCGACGCCCTTCGCGAGGCCCAGGCACTCAATCTGACCGCGCCGATACTGATCCGCTTTCAGGACCTGCTGCGGCATCGCGTGGAGACGCTCAACAACGCCTTCAACGACGCCATCTCCGAGCACAACTATCGCGGCAGCTACCGCGGCGTCTTCCCGATCAAGGTCAACCAGCTTCGTGAAGTCGTCGAAGAGATTCTCGACGCAGGGAAGCCGTTCAACTACGGCCTCGAGGTCGGTTCGAAGCCGGAGATGTTCGCCGGCCTGGCCATTCACAACGATCCCGAGGCGCTGCTGGTGTGCAATGGGTACAAGGATGTTGGATTCATCCGCATGGCCCTTCTCGGCCGCAAGCTCGGCAAGAAAGTCATCCTCATCGCCGAGAAGCTTTCGGAAGTCCGCGCCATCACCCGCATCGCCGCGGAGATGGGCGTGGAACCGTGGATCGGGATGCGCGTCCGCCTCCTTTCCAAAGGCAAAGGCAAGTGGGCCACCTCGGGCGGCGAGCACGCCAAGTTCGGTCTTTCGACCTCCGAGATCCTCGAAGCGATCGAGATCCTGCGCGACGCGAAGATGGAGTCGGCCTTCAGGCTGCTGCACTTCCACATCGGCTCGCAGATCCCCGACATCCTGACCATCAAACGCGCCGTTCGCGAGGCGGCCATGTACTACGCCAAGCTCCACAAGCTCGGCCATCCGCTCGAATATCTCGACGTCGGCGGCGGCCTGGCCATCGACTACGACGGCTCGCGCTCGGAGTTCCACTCCTCGATGAACTACACGCTCGAGGAGTACGCCAGCGACATCGTCTACAACATCATGGACGTCTGCAACGACGAGCAGGTGCCGCATCCGAACATCGTTTCGGAATCGGGCCGGGCCATCGTCGCCCATCACTCCGTGCTGGTGGTGCAGGCCTTCGGCGCCATCGAGAAGACGCCGATCGAGCCGCGCAGCGTGCGCGCCAGCGATCACAAGCTGACGCGCGGGATCCTGGACATCGATTCCGGCCTCAACAACGAGAACATCAACGAGTCGTGGCACGACCTGCAGCAGATCAAGGAGCAGTCGCAGCAGATGTTCGAGCTGGGCCTCTTGCCGCTCGACGTGAAAGCGCGCATCGAAACGCTCTACTGGGAGATCGCCGAAAAGCTGCAGAGCATCATCGCCCACATGGATCAGGATGAAGTCCCCGAAGACCTGCGGACGCTGAACATCGAGCTGGCGGACCAGCACATCTGCAACTTCTCCGTCTTCCAGTCGCTGCTCGATCACTGGGCGCTCGGCCAGCTCTTTCCGATCGTCCCCATTCACCGCCTCAACGAACGGCCGCAGCTGGAGTCGACGCTGGTGACATCACCTGCGATTCCGACGGCAAGGTTTCGAAGTACATCGATCGCAACGACGTGCGCGAGACTCTCCCGCTCCACGAGCTCCGCGACGGCGCGCCCTACTACCTGGGCATCTTCCTCACCGGCGCCTACCAGGACATCATGGGCGACATCCACAATCTCTTCGGTCGCGTGAACGAGGTCCACGTCTTCCTCGACAAGGACGAAGAGAGCGGCTTCTACATCGAGGAAGAGATTCCCGGCCAGACCATCGGCGAAGTCCTGGCGATGACGCAATACGACTGGCGCGATCTGGAAAAACGAATGAAGGCCCAGATCGACGCCGCCATCAAACAGGACATCGTCCGCCCGAACGAAGGGATGCGGCTGCTGCAGGAGTTCGAGCGGGGGCTGAAGGATCAGACGTACTTGAGCATCGACTGAGACGGGGCGGCCTGAAGATCGGGCATAGGTTTAACCCAGCCAATTCTCCAAACGAAGTCCCGAGACCCTCCGGAACTCCCGCTCGTTGTTGGAAACGAGCGTAAGGTTCCGCGCCACGGCCTGCGAGGCAATGAACGTATCGAGTGGACCGATCGGTGTTCCCGCTCGTTCGAGCTTTGCGCGAACGTGCGCGTACACGATGGCATCGTCCGAGGTAAATTCAGCGATGGCAAGTGGCCGAAGAAGATTCTCGACTAGACGAAGATTCTTGAGCGGAGACATGCTCTTCGCCGCGCCTGTCCTGAGTTCTGCTTCGGTAATCACACTCACCAGGATCTCTTCTCGACCCTTCGATAGAAAATGCTCGATCACATTGCTATTTTTTTTGAGAGCGTAGATGCAGGTGTCGGTATCGAGCAGAAACGGCATGATCGAGCCTAACCAAGCTTCCTTCGCTTGTCGGTCTGGCCTTGCGGCGGTCGCTCGAAATCTTCGGATATGCCGGCGAAGGACTCGACATAGCCTTCAGGCCATCCCTGCGCCGGTTCGAGGATCACGGAACTCCCTTCGCGGCGCACCAGTACAGTGTCACCTTCGAAACGGAATTCTTTGGGAAGGCGAACCGCCTGACTTCTCCCGGTCCAAAATAGACTTGCCGTTTTGTGTTTCATGTTTCTCGATCTCATGATACCTACCGATGATATCTATCGAACGATACCTGTCAAGCGCCGCCCCGATCTCAGGGAAACGCGTTGTTGGCGTTCCTGAGCGCGTCGAGCTGGCCGGTGTCGTACGCCGGTGCATGGGGTGGGTACCACCCCTTGGTCGCGAAGTGATGACCGTTGCGGAATGCTTCGGTTGCGTACGATTGGACGGCCTCCGCCGTGCGCTCGGCGTCGTGAAGGCCGTCGGTGTTGATGATGAACGACGGGTTCTGGTAGCCGTAACCGAAAAAGAACCGGTTGTGGATGCCGCTCTTCAGCGCGGGACCGTATTCAGCAATCGTACCCAGTGCTTCCCACTGCCCGGAATGCAGGTCGAAAAGAGGCGGCTCGAACTGGGGATTGCTGCATCCGTCGGCCGGCCGGTGGCGGTTGTACGTGATGCTTTCGTTGGCCGCCCCCTTGATCGGGTTCTTGACCGTCGTCGTCGGCTGGTCCGTGTACGTCCCGGTGCTCGTGATGATCGGCGGATTGCTGCCCGGCGGCGCCGCGTCCCGGATTCCCTGCGCGATGCGATTGATCCATGACACGACGCCGCAGTTGGCGGCCCGGTTCCCGGCTTCCCCGCAGCTGTCGACCCGCAGCTCGTTCGCTACTTCCCAGATGACGTTCGAGAGATTGTTCGTGAAGCGCAACTGATTCACCAGCGCGCTGACGAGCTTCAACTGCTCCGTCAGCACCGCGGAACCGGGATTGAAGAAGTACTTCATGTAATCGCAGACACTGGCATTGGCCGGCTTTCGAAGCACGGCCGGCATGTTCTCCGGCGCCTCGTCGCGGGCGATGGCGTGATAGTGAAAGAGGCAGATCTGCACGGTGAATCCGAGCGTTCGCGCGCGTGCAACGAGCTTTTGGACGTTCTGCAGGAACAGCTGATTGATCGCTCCCGTGGGCGTGTAGAGCGGGATGGTGCGAGGATCAGGAAGGGCCGGCAGTCCCTCCAGCGTGGCTCTCCGGAAGCAGATGATCTTCATCAGGTTCACCGGCCATCCGCCGTCGCGGATGAACTGGAAGAAATCCTTCCCCTGGTTGGGACCGAGGTCCCGATCGAAGCAGAGGTTGTACGCGCCGTACCCAATCTGTCGAGTCATGCTCGCCCCCTGATATGCTTAATGGTGGAGTGGCGCCATTATACCGAACCGCTCCGGCCGCTCGTCAACGGTTTCTCACCAGAACCTCGGCATTGACGTTGGATTCAGCCGCACCGTCCGGCGTATCCTGCTCGGCGCAATCACCCCTCGAACGAGCGAATCATGAAACTCCGCAGCGTCCTCTGCCTGCTGTTTCTCTGCTCCGCCGTGGCTGCGTTCGGGCAGCAGGGCGGGCATGGATCGTGGCTCGGGCACTTCTTCGGCTACGGCTTCTTCTTCCAGGTGGCGGCGGTCATTCACTGGTCGCGCAAACGCCCCGAGGCCTTCTGGCTCTGGATCATCATCATCGGAGGCATCATCGGCGCGCTGGCCTACTTCCTCATCGAAGGGCTGCCCGATCTTTCCAACGTCCAGAGAACGCTGCGCGGCCCCACGCGGCGGAAACGGATTCGCGTTCTGCGCAGCCTGGTGCTCCTGAATCCATCCGCCGGGAACTACGAGGAGCTCGGCGAGCTGCTGCTCGATGAGAAGCGCTACCGCGAGGCGCGGGAAGCATTCGATCAGGCCCTCTCCGCGCGCACCGACTCGATCGATCCCTTCTATCGCCGCGGCATCGCCGAATTCGAGCTGCACGAAGACGAAGCCGCAGTCGCCGATCTCCGCCGCGTAACGGCCGCCGATCCGAAATACGGTTTCTGGCGCGCGGCCAGTCTGCTCGGCCAGGCGCTGGCCAGGCTTGGCCGCACCGACGAAGCGATGGCCGTCTTCGACAAAATCGTCCAGAGCGCCACCGGCGCCGAGCCGCTGGTCGCCGCCGCGCAATTTTTCGCCGGCCACGGCCGCGAAGCCGAAGCGATGGAGATCGCCAGCGGCATCGCCATGCGCGACGCCACCATGCCCGCCTACCAGAAGCGCCGCGACCGGGCGTGGCTGCGAAAAGCGAGAGCGATCCAGCGCGATTTGCGCAAGCGCTCTTCTTAGCCGGCCACTCGCGCGTACAGCGCGGCCAGATCGCTGCCGGTTCGGGTGAGGGTGAAACGCTCCAGCATCAGCGTTCGTCCGGCGCGTGCTAGGCGTTGTGCTTCGCTGCGATCGGCGAGCAAGCGTTCGATGGCGGCGGCGAGGGCGGGCGCATCGGCGGGAGGGACGACCAGGCCCGTTTCTTCGTGGCGCACCGCTTCGGGCATTCCTCCGACTCTCGTGGCCACCATCGGCCGCTCCATCAGAAGTGCCTCGATCGTGCCGCCAAGGCATTCGGTGAGCGAGCACTGAACGGCGACGTCGAACGAGACCAGCACTTGCTGCAGGTCCGTGCGATGTCCGGGGAAGAGCACGTTGTCGATGAAGCCGTCCGCACGGCAGCTTTCGATCAACGACTGGCGATACTGCTCGCCGAGGTCGTTCGAGCCGGCTCCCACGAGGACGAAACGCGCATCCGGAAAACGGCGGGACACGATTCGCGCCGCCGCCAGGAACGTATCGTGTCCTTTCAGCCCGACGCCGCGGGTATTGCGCGGCGCCTGCGGTCCGCGCATTGGAGGATAGAAATGCGCGACCAGTCCGATCACTGGCGCATCGGGCGGGATGCCGAGCTCACGGCGGAACGCCTGTCGATCGACATCGGCGGGCTCGAAATTCTCAACCGGCGAGCCGTAGTAGACGCTGGCAACGCGCTCCTCGGCCACGCCGAGGCGGCGGTAGATCGATGCGATGTACTCGCAGCCGCCGACGATCAGATCGTCGGCCCAGCACGTGAGGCGCTCGGCCATGCGCGTGATCCCCGCCTCGAGATGACGCGGCCCGGCGATGCCGGCGACATGGCGTTTTCCGGCGAGCAGGCAGGCCATGCGCGCCGCGAAATTCGCCACGAAGATGTGCGAGTGCGCGACGTCGATCCGCTCCCGGCGCAGAATCCGCGCGATCCGCGCGATGACGAACGGAAACGAGAGAACGTACAACGGCAGGCGGGCGCGATCGAGATTACCGCCGAAGTACATCGGCACTTGGTAGGTGCGGATGCCTCCCGCCTGCAGCCGGCCCGCGAGGTCGCCTTCCGATGAGTCGATGATGGCGACGATCTCGAATCCCCGGCGCGCCATTTCGAAACAGATGTTGGTAAACCACGGCGAGTGGCTTGACGCGGCGACGATCTGGGCGATGCGAAGGGGCGGCGACGCGTCAGACCGCATGGGCGCAGACCAGCTCGGCCACGGCGTTGCAGACGTAGTCGACCTCGGCGTCGGAGAGGTTCGGAGACATCGGCAGCGCCAGCATGCTGCGGCCCGCCGCCTCGGCCGCGGGAAAGTCGCCCTCGCGGAAGCCGAACCGTTCCATGTAGAACGGCTGCAGGTGGATCGGCCAGAAGTACGGCCGCGTCATGATGCCGCGCGCTGCCAGACCTTGCATTAGTGCGTCGCGATCGATCTCCGGCGCCAGCCGGATGGTGTAGAGGAACCATGTGCGCTTCTGTCCAGCCCGCGCATCGAGAAGCGGCGTTACACCGTCGACTTCCGACAACAGCGCGGTGTAGCGATCGGCCACCGCTTTTCTCCGGAGCAGCAGTTCGTCCAGGCGGCGGAGTTGCGACAGGCCGAGCGCGGCGCTCATCTCATCGAGGCGGTAATTGAAACCGAGCCGCTCGTAGCGAAGGATTTCGGCGTCGCGGCTCCGGCCCTGATTGCGGAGGCAGCGAAACAGATCTGCCCACCCCTCGCGATCGGTGAGAAGCATTCCGCCTTCACCAGTCGTCATTTGTTTGTTCGGATAGAAGGCGAACGCGCTGGCATCGCCCCAGCGACCGGCGTAGACGCCATCGGAGCTCGCGCCGATGGCCTCGCAGGCATCTTCGATCACGGCGATTCCCACCTCACGCGCCGCATCGACGACTTCGCCGATTTCGGCGGTACCGCCGAAAAGATGCACCGGCAGGACGGCTCGCAAGACGCCCTGCGCATTGCGGGCGGAACGCGGAAGCAGTTCCCGCCAGCCGTTGCGGCGGTCCGCAAGATCGCGAATGGCCTCGATCGTTTTCTGCGGATCGATCAAGAGAGTATCGGGATCGATGTCGACGAAAACGGGGATGCCGCGCTCGAACAGAATCGCATTCGCGGAGGCGATGAATGAATACGGCGAGGTGATGACGAAGTCGCCGTCGCTCACGCCGGCGGCGATGATGGCCATGTGAAGGGCCGCGGTGCCGCTCGACACGGCAACGGCATGGCGGGCTCCGAAACGTTCGGCGAACTCGTTCTCGAACTTCTCGGCCATCGGACCGGAGGCGAGATAGCCCGATCGCAGGACGTCATTGACCAGGCGCAGATCTTCTTCATTGATGTCGGGGGAGGAGAGAGGAATCACTGCGCTACGATAACGCAAGTGCTGATGACACCGCCCGGCTCGCGTTCAACGAAAATCGTCATCGTCTGCGCCGGAGGTCAGGGGGCCATCGTCGCCGACATCCTGCAGCGCGCGCACGAGATGGGCTCCGAAGCGATGCCCGCCGGCTTCGTCGACGATACTCCCGGACTGGCCGGCACCGTCGTCCTCGGCCTCGAGGTTTTCGGTCCGGTGGCATCGCTCGGCAACATCGAGCACGACGCCGTCATCGTGGCCCTCGGCGACAATCGCGCGCGGCGCGCAATGACCGAACGGCTGCTCGCCGCCGGCGAGCGCCTGGCCACGGCCATTCATCCGCGGGCGTACGTTGCGCCGAGCGCCAGCGTCGGCGAGGGATCGATGGTCTCCGCCGGCGCGATCGTGACGCCGCGCGCGGCGATCGGACGCGGCGTCATCCTCAACACGAATTCTTCCGTCGATCACGACAGCATCGTCGACGATTTCGCGCACATCTCCGCCGGCGCAACGGTCGGTGCGCGCTGTCGTATCGGCGCGGAAACGCTCATCGCACTCGGCGCCACGGTCGTTTCCGGCAGGACGGTCGGCGCGCGATCGATCGCCGGCAGCGGCGCGGCGGTGGTGGCCGACCTGCCCAGTGACGTCGTCGCGTTCGGAGTCCCGGCCCGGATCAGGCCTGATCGGAAGCCGTGACGCGCGGCTTGCGCACGAGCGCGAGGCAACGGCCGGCGATGTGCCGGATCCGCCGCAGAACGAAACGGACCGGCGAGAAACCGTGCTGCCGCAAGCCGCGATAGACGTCGATGCCGATCGGCAGCAGACGGAACGGCAACGCGATCGTTCGCCCGATGCTGACCGCGATTCGGTAGTGGCGACCCGCGGTCCGGCGCCTTGCCAGAAGCTCCTCGGTGCCGGCAACCGCTCTCGCCAGCGTGAATCGCTCCAGCATGCGCCGGCGGCCGTTTTCGCCGAGGCGCCGGCCGAGGGCGCGGTCGCGAAGCAGGCGCTCCAGGGCGGCGGCGAGTGCGGGCGGATCATCGACCGGGACGACCAGCCCTGTCTCTTCGTGCAGAACGGTGTCGGCAAAGCCGCCGATGTCCGAAACGACCAGCGGCCGTTCCATCAGCAGCGCCTCGACCGTCCCGCCGAGGTTGTCACTCAGTGAACACTGCACGGCGATGTCGAACGAGGCCAGAACGTCGGGAACGTCGCTTCGCTCTCCGGGGAAGAGAACGGCGTGGCTGACGCCGAGGCTCTGCGCGAGATCCTTCAGCTCCTGCTCGTACTTCGGTCCGCCCGTGCCCCAGCCGCGGCCTACCAGAATGAACTTCGCGTCGGGGAAGCTCTTCAACACCTGCGGAGCAGCGCGAATCAGGACGTCGTGCCCCTTGATGCCGCGTCGCACCAGACGCGGAGGGAGCAGGCCCGCCGTATTCGCGGGGGCGTAGAAATACGCGATCTTTCCGATGACCGGCGCCTCCTCGGCGATCCCGAGCTCCCTACGAACGCGGGAGCCGTCGGTGAGTGCGGGATCGTGCCCGCTCTGATCGACGGCGTAGTAGATGAGCTCCAGCCGGTCTTTCGGAACGCCGTGCCGCAGCATCAGCTCGTGCGTGTAGGTGCAGGAGGCGATGGTGGCGGCATCGCAGAACGACGTACCGACTTCGATGGGACGCAGGACGTCGGACTCCATCGAGTAGGGATGAGCGTTGGCGCCGAGGTGAATGGGGACGTCGGCGATCCACGATGCAAGGCGCGCCGTGATCACGGAGTTGACGATGTGGCTGTGCACGACGTCGGGACGCAACGTCCGCAGCAGGCGCGCCAGCCGGAGGAGCGCGACGATCTTCTGCACGAGGAACGGCCGCGCGAACAAGATGTCGACGCCGGCCACGTGACACGGAATGCCGAGCGCATCGAGCCGTGCGCCGATCCCGCCGTCACGCCCGGGAATGATGGCGGCGACGTCGTGCCCGAGCCGCTTCTGCTCGCGCATCATCGCAATCATCCAGGGCGCGCCCGTGGCCGTCGCCGCGACGTGAATGATCTTCAACGAGAGAGAACCATCGCTGACTTAGCATAGCAGCGTGCAGGTGAAGACCTCCGCGGAGTGGAACCGCGAGCGCGACATGTTGCTCGATGCGCTGCGGACCTTCGCCAAGGCGATGAAGCATCGCCCCTTCGACAACGAACAGGGCCTGCGCGGCGTCAGCGCCTTTGCGCTCTACTGGTTCGTCCGCCGCATCGCCCCGAGCGTCGTCTTCGAGGTCGGCGTCTGGCGGGGATTCAGCACCTGGCTGATCGAACAGGCCGCCCCTGCGGCGGAGGTTCACTCGTTCGATCCGCTCTTCACCTTCCAGCACCTCATCCCGAAACGAAGGATGGGAAAGACCTACCGCTCGCCCCGCGCGCGGTACTCGAGCGATGACTTTTCCTGCGCACCGATCCGCGATCTCGTCGCCGCCCGCCCCAACGCCCTCGCCTTTTTCGACGATCACCAGAACAAACTTCCCCGCCTGCTGCAGTGCAAGGCGGCCGGGATCAAACACATCGTCTTCGACGACAACCTGTTAGAGCCCTACACGCACCGAACCCTCGAGCACGAGCGCGCAACGGATGCGACGCTCCTGGAGCGGGAGATTGACGTTTACGAAACCTTCCCTGCCCTCTGGCCGGTTGACCTCCGCTTCGGCAACCTTCACCTGCAGGAAGCGGGGATGGATTTTCCGGTCGAGCGGGAGCTGCGCGATATCTACCGCGATCGCAACTGGCATTCGTACGTCACGTACGTGCGGTTGCGGTGAACATCGAGAGTCCTTCTCCCCCGCGTTTTTCAGCGGGAGAGAAGGTGCCGACAGGGGCGGAACTCGCGCAGACTGCGCAATCGGGCACCACCCCTCACCCGCACTCCGCTTCGCTGCGTGTCTCCCTCTCCCCGCTCGACGCGGGGAGAGGGACTCTCGATAGGCTTGCTTCGAGCGTGTAATTAGAAGAAGCCGCCGGAGGCACGACGCCGCAAAGCGGCGGAGATGCCGCAGGACGGCGAAGGATCTCCAGATGCATTTCACGGCCTCTTCGTAACCCGGCTCCCATCCTTCGATGGTCCATACGGCGTCACGTACACCCGGTCGATAACCGGCGCATTCTTGTCGTCGCCCGGTTCGCGCACTGCGGGAAGGATGCTTCGCGGAATCGGGTCGGTCGACGCGGCGAACATCCCCTTCCGGCTGCTGAAGTTTCCGGCGAAGGTGGCTACGATCAGGTCGAGGTCGGGAACCACCGTCACGGTCTGGCCGCCGGCGCCGCGGGCGGAGTAGGTTCGGACCGTGCGGTTCTTGTAGGGGTAGTTCTCGCCCCACCAGAGATAGCCGTAGTAGATGTTGCGCAGGTGGTAGAGCGGCGAGCCGGCGCGGGCGGCGAACTCCTGGCTGACGATGCGGTGGCCTTCCCACGTGCCGCCGTTGAGCATCAGCTGGCCGAGCTTGATGAAATCGCGCAGCAACAAATTCATGCCGCCGCCACCGTACGGATGTCCGGCGGGATCGAGACCCCAATCGTAGCGGCGGATCTTCATCGGCTCGCCCATCAGGCGGTCGAAGAGCGCCATCGGCTCTTCGTGCGCGGCGCGGCCGGCCATGCCGAGGGCGAGGTTCGGGCTGGCGCTGCAATAGACCGAGTTCTCGCCGGGCGGCGTGGCCAGCGGAACCTTCATCGTGTAACGATAGAAATCGGGCTCCCCCTCCTGTTCCCACATCGTCTCTTCATTGCCGGGCGCGGCGTCGTTCGTGTCGTCGCAGAAAAAGCCGGACGACATCGTCAGCAGGTGCTCGAGGGTCATGGCGCGCTTTTGCGGGTCGAGATCCGGCGGGAACGTGACGCCGTTCATCACCTGATAGACGGGACTGGACAGCTTCAGCGGAACGCCGGCGTGCATGGCCGCGCCAACCAGCAGCGAGGTCAGGCTCTTGGATGCGGAGCGGGTGTTGTGGAGTTTGTCGCGATCCTGCTCGTGGAAGTACTCCTCCAGCACCAGTTTTCCGTGACGGGCGATGAGGAGGCCGTGAACCTGCGGCGCATCCGGCGAATCCATCGGCGTTTCGAGAATGCCCTGCACGAGCTTCTCGATGGCGGCACGATCGATGTCCGCCCCATCCAGCGTGCCCACCGGCCAGCCGTCGTCGAACGCGAGCGGCGGACGATACGTGTAGCGGCCCGGATGTTTGCCGCGCGGATAGAACGCGCTGTCGTCACCCTCGCGAACGAAGTCGTAGCTTCCGCCGCGGCCGGGAAAGGCGAACGCGATCCGATTCGTCTCCGGGTCGTAGGTGCCGAGGGCCACCTCCCGCTCCTTGCCACCACGCTTCCCGATCAGCTTCAAGGCGTTGCCGTCGCGCGTGACCCGCTCCACGCCCTGCTGCGTGCCGAGGTCGAACTCCGGATTGCGCAGGAGCGCGTTGAACGAGCCATCGGGCTGCGACTGAAGGAGGAGATAGAAGGTGAAGGCGTCCTCGCCGGGATCGACGGTGCCGCGCCAGCGATTCGCGCCGTCAGGTCGCAACACCACGGGCGATGCGCTCACCGGCGTCGATTTCCAATACAGCAGCGTGCCGGGCCGGTACCAGTGGCCGCGTATTACGCCGTCAGCGTCTCGCTTTCCGCGAAACGTCCCGCCGTTGTCCGGCAGCGTGAAGGTGAGCTCGCCGCTGGCGCTGCTCACCGGCACGATCCGCCCGGCCATGTCGGCGGTCCAGTCGTTGCCGCTCCGCTGCAGCACCAGCGCGCCTCGCGCTTCGGGACCGAATCGCTTCTTCGCTTTCCAGAGTCCCGACAGATCGTTCGCGGGATCAGCCATGAGCGATTGGGAAACGGCGGCGAGCACGAGAGCGAGCACGAGCTTTTTCATGTTGATCAACCTAGCTCCTCGGCCGCCGCGATGCTTGGCCGGACGAAGCGGACTTGCTTTCTGGTAGCCCACATTTGATTTGTTCATTCGTTACGTCTGACATCGCAAGATCGTGGCTGCGGCGCGAGAGGCCCCCCTCATCCGGCTTCGCCACCTTCTCCCCCCGCAAAAAACCGCGGGGAGAGAAGGACTCTCGACGAAAGGGCCTGGCAAAGATTCAAGCAGATCGTGAGAAACGCTGGTTAGCGGTGCTGTGCGCGATAGGCCGACGGAGACCGTCCGGTGATGCGCTTGAAGGTTTTCGTCAGCTGGCTGTGGTCCGAGAAGCCGGCGTCGAAGGCGATCTCCGCGACCGGCTTGTCGGTCATCACCAGCTCGCGGCGCGCGAACCCGACGCGTACGCGGCGGATGTACTCCCCCACCGTGCAGCCCTGCGTCGCCCGAAACTGCCTCGCGAGATGAACGGGATGGACACCCACCTCGGATGCAATGCCGCTGAGCGACAACGGCGATGCGAATTCCTGCTCGACCAGACGCCGCGCTCGCTCCGCCCACACACTGCGCTCGCTCTTGCCAAGCCGCGAAGCGAAGACGATCACCTCCGTCGCCAGCGACTCGATGACCATCTCCGACATGCTGTCGGGCGCCGCCAGCTCCGCGTCGAGACGATCGCCGAACTGGTCGACGAACGGCGATCGCACCCGGAAGCGTTCCCCGGCGAAGCCGGCCTCGCGCAGCCGGTTCACCCATGCAGGACTGAGATCGATCGCCGTCAACGTCGCGCCCGTATCGTCGAACTCATTGGCGTGCTCGTCGAAGGCCGGACGATAGATGCAGGTAAACCGGTCGCAGCGCTCGCTGCGCTGGCCGTACCGCTCCAGAAACCCGCCATCCCGCACGAACAGGAGAAATGCCCCGGTATGCGTGTGCGACGTGAGACGCAGCCGAGGCGGATAGGCGGTCGCGGTCAGCGAGGCGGCGGGAAGCTGGACCCGGCGCAGCAGCGTACCCAAGCCCGGCGCGACGGTCGGTCCTGTGATTGCGGTGCTCATCTCGCTGTGGGGCGTAGACGTCCGCGGAAGGCCGACGTTAGCCGCCATGCTAGGGTGTCCCCCGCTCTCTGCTTCATTCGCGTCGTCCGCCGCGGCATGTCCGCAAGGGGGTTCGGTGTCTGGCTTGATGGAAGTCCTGGGTGATATCAGCACGCTCATCAGTGTCGGTGAGGAGGTTGAAGGGATCTTCGGAGGGACGACGCCGCCACTCAGTGACATCGAGGCCGAGCTCGCGACGGAAGTGGCAGCGGTGTTCTTTGGCGCACAACTCCAGCAGCAGGTCATCGACGCGGCGTCTCAACTCCAGGGCGCGCAACAGTTCTTCGCCATCAACTATCTCAACGCGCAGAACTTCCACCAGACCCCCGCCCAGCTATCGACCCTCCTGAATTCTTCGGAATCACCGGGGTTGAATAACTTGAGTACGGTCGCGCTGACCGTGGATGGATGGCTGTCAGCGGCGGTAGACCAGCCGGCGCCCAAGGACTTGATCTCTACGGCGATGTCCGTTTGCCTGGGGGTCTATCTGCACATGTGTCTTCTGTATCGCGAGCGGGCGGCCAATGCCAGTCCGTCGGACGTTGCGTTGACCGAGGCCGCGAACAAAGAATCCTACGCTCGACAGGCCGTGCAGACGATGCAATCGCGAGTGATGAATCGCATCGCCAATCGAATCGCCTGTCTTGGCTACAGCGAAGGCATTTGGAATCCGCCATCCGGCGACCCCACCTATGCCTATGCCGTTCCGCTGAGCCAAGCCGCAATCAGCGACAGCTGGTTCGATGGGGGCTCGAACGGTCTCCTTTCCAGTCTTCCTTTGCAGTATCCCGGTGGATGGAATCCATCGACCGTCGTCCAGCGGGTTTGGCACGCCTATCGCCGTCTTCTGTGGAGCGGCGCGGATGCGGACTACAACCAGCTTCTTGCCGCACTCAACGATCAGGGGATGGGTACGATCATCGGTTACCGCGTCACAAACGTCGACCACAGCATGCGAGACGCGTTCATCGCCAACTCGCTGCCTGGTGTGCGCGCCTTCGGCAAGTGGGCCGCGAGCGCGCGCGGCGTGTTGATGTCGCTCGACGCTATGGGCATGCGCTCTCCCGGACTGCCCCAGGATGGCTGGCATCGGTGCTCGCAATGCGGAGGTCTCTATTTCGACGCCGATTTCCCGGACGGCACGAAACGTTGTCCCAAGAGCGGCGGTCAGCACGCCAGCACCGACGGCGGAGACTACGTGATTCACGTGATTCCCTCGACTTCCGATCCTGCCACGGCTCCGGCTGGGTGGCAGGGCGGTTGGTGCTATTGCGCCAGCTGCCTTCTTCTCTTCTTCAGGGGCAGCAGCCCGAGTGTTTGTTCGGCCGGCGGCCAGCACAACCCTGCCAGCAGCGGCTACTACTTCCTTACCGTGGGCGATGTTCCCGTCCGGATCGGAATCAGCGCCGAACAGGGCTGGCTCTTCTGTAACGCATGCAGTGCGCTGCACTCGTACAAGAGCGGTGTGAGCGTTTGCCCAGGGAAGGACGGAGGCCCGCATTCGTCGGACGGGAGCGGAAATTATTGGCTGAGCAGCCTCGGCTCCACCGCCTGACGCGGTTCATCGAGTCGAGCCTGCCGCACGTTCGCGCGCGACCTCCCGAACCTTTCCGAACACCAGGCCGGTCTCGACCTCGGCCGGCTTGCCGTCGACCAGGTATGGCTTGAGGCGCCACGTGCGAAGGGCGGCGATGATGGCGTCGGACTGATCGGGGAAGGCGCTGAGGAGATGGACGTGCGTCACCCGTCCTTCGACGTCAATGGTCACGCGGACCGGGATGGTGTTGAAGCGGCGCGTGGCCAGATAGGGTTCGGTCTTCTCAACGATGTTGTCATCGTGTGCGTAACCCTTCACGCATCGCGGCGCATCGCTTTCCTTCGGCAGGGAGAGGCCGTTCATCGCCCGCTCGGCCGCGTCGATTACCGCCTTGTCGCGGCCGGTGAGCGTGAACGTCAGGGCGTGGCATCGCGCGTCGGTGGAAAGCACGCGCCAGTGGAATCCGATGAGCGGCGATCCGTAGGCGACGCGAAAAAACGTCCGGCCGGCGATCTTCACCTCTTCCGGTCCACGCTCGATCTCGTACCGCGGCACCACTCCCCGGCGAAGTGACGCCATCAGCTCCCTGGCCGAGGGAACAGGATTGGCGCTGAAGAAGAGGTCCTGTGCCGACACCAGCACCTGGGCTTTCACTCTCTGCTGCTCGCGGTCCCAGAAAGCAAATTGCGTCAGGACGTAGCTGCCGCCGTCAGACGGCGGAGGCCCCGCCGGCTGTTCCGTCCAGCCGGCGGGGATTGGATACGACAGGTTGAAATACGCGTTGCGGTAGCGGCCCTCGGCCACCTTCCCTTCCTCCGGCAGCGGCGTCACCGAGTCGCTCGAGCCCGGCGTCGCCCCCTTGACGAGGATTACGTCTTTCGGAACCACCGTCGCCGGAACCGTTCCCGCATCGGCGGAGAGACCGATGCAGAGCACGAACAGCGAGGAGAGAAAGTGCCTGATGAGTCGCCACATGGGTTCTTCCTTGCTTACAGCGAGCGCAGGAAGTTCAGCACGTCCTGCTTCTCGGTATTCAATAGAGCGTTGAAGTTGGTCACCGCGATATTGGCCTCGGAACCTGGCGAGGAATGCTGATCGATGGCCTTGAGAAGGTCGGGGGTCCGGCCATCGTGCAGGAGAAAGATCCGCTTTCCCAGTCCCCACAGCGGCGCCGTTCGGAACTGGTCGCCGCCCGCAGTTCCCTGCGAGACGTTGTCGGCCAGCTTGGAGCCCATGTGATGAATCTCCAGGTCGCTGAACAGATTCACCTTCTGGTTGTCGAGGCTCGGCGTGATCGACGACGCGAACGAGGGGAAGCGGTTGTGATGGCAGGTCTCGCATCCGATCTTGTTGAAGAACTCCTCGCCTTTCTTGATCGAATCCGCTCCACCCGGCGTGTCGAACGATCTCTCGGGCGGAGCGAGGAGACGCATGAACATGGCGAACTGCACGGAGTCGCTCAGCGTCTCGACCGATCCTACGTTGAAGTTCGTGTGGTCTTCCGGTGTCGCATTGACCTTGCACGGGTTGGGAAGTCCCAGCACCCTCTCCTCCTCGGGCGTGGGACGCTCTTGCGTGAATAGCTCGTTGGATACGCCCTGCTCGACGTTGTAAGCCTCACCGGCAAAAAGCTCCAATGACTTGTTCTGCGCCTTCCAGCCGAAGCGGGCGATCGTGCCGTCGTTGCCGTTGTGGTTGAACGTCCCGGCGATGCCAAACGAGTTGCCGGCCACGGACGCCTGGTACGACAGAAGGTCGGTCTCCTCGATGTTCTCGACGAGACCGCCTCCGAATAACGGCGTCGGAATGCGGAAGATGACGTTGTTGTGCGCGACGGCCGAGGCAAAATCGGGTTGGGAGATCACGGACGTCGTGCAGGGACCGGCGTCGCTGCGCCCGGCGATGATGAAGAGGTCCTCCACGCCGCCGTTGGGCTGCGCGGGAAGGGGATTACCGGCGGAGTCGGTAAAAAAGACGAAGCGCGCCTCGCGCACAGGGCCGCTGAGGGTGATGAACGAAGGCGGCAGGTTGATCGCGCCATCCGCGCCCGCGTCGGTGATCTGAGGATTGACCGCGGGACTGGTACCGCCGACCGCGGGGAACGCGTGGCAGCGCGCGCAGCCCATGGCGTTGAAACGAGGGCCGAGGCCCTTGCCATCCTCACCGGGAATCGTGCCGTGGACGGAGTCGACCTCCTCGAAACGGGCCTTTCCGTCGTTGAAGAATTTCAGAATGCTGATGGGATTATCCGCCGCGACCGAGGGAAGCGGCCCGCCTGCTCCGGGCGGACCACCACGAATGCCGGGATCGGATTGGGAGAATGCCTGAGCCGCAAACAACAGGAGACCGAGGGTAAGGACCGCTGTGGGGCGCAATTTCACACAGACCTCCTTCTAAGGTTGACGCCTACAACCAGCACTTGCACACGCAGAAACTTCACTGGACTGCCGACGACGGGACACGAGCGCTCGATGAAATGAAATGCGAGATCCGGCGGTGTTCATATGGCATGCCAGACGGATGGAGGGGCGGCTGTAATGTCGGGCTCGGCCGTTGGCTTATGGGCGTTCACGCGTCCCCGGCGGCACCCACGGCCACGCGTCACGGTACGATTGCCCCTCATGCCCACCGACATCTCCGAGCTCGAAGCTCATCGCGCATCGCTGACCGGTCACTGCTACCGCATGCTCGGATCGGCGACGGATGCCGAGGATGCGGTGCAGGAGACGTTTGTGCGGGCGTGGCGGGGGCTCGATCGGTTCGAAGGGCGCGCTTCGGTGCGCACGTGGCTGCACAGGATCGCCACGAACGTCTGTCTCGATGCGCTGTCCGACGACTCGCGGCGCATGCGGCCCTTCGAGGAACGGCCGGCCGGCACGGTCGACTCGCCGCTGGAGACGCTCGATCGCACGCACTGGCTGGAGCCGGTCCCAGACGCCCACGTGATTCCGGCGGACGGCGACCCGTTCGAGATCGCCGCGCTGCGGCAGAGCATCCGGCTGGCCTTCGTCGCCGCGCTGCAACATTTGCCGCCGAGGCAAAGGGCGGCGCTTCTGCTGGCGGAGGTCATCGGATGGTCGGCCGCGGAGATCGCTGATTGCCTCGAGACGTCGATCGCCTCGGTGAACAGCGCGCTGCAGCGGGCGCGGGCGACGCTGGAAAGCCGCAACGTGCCGGTGCCGGCCGAGCTCACCGACGACCAGTGGGAAATCGTCGACCGCTACGTCGATGCGTTCGAGAACTACGACGTCGACGCGCTGGTCGGGCTCCTCCGCGATGACGTGACGATGTCGATGCCGCCGTACACGCTCTGGCTGCAAGGTCCCGAGAGCGTTCGCGGCTGGCTCCTCGGGCCCGGCTCGGTCTGCCGCGGCTCGAAACTGGTGCGCATTCAGGCCTCGGCGGCGCCGGCGTTCGCGCAGTACCACCTCACCGCGGATGGCTCGTATCAGGCCTGGGCGCTCATCGTGCTCGACATCGAGGGCGACCGCGTCAGCGCCTGGAACTCGTTCCTCGATACCGGCAAGCTCTTTCCGCTGTTCGGCCTGCCGCTGCACCTCAACTGAGATTTTTTTCGGGCGACCGATGAGTTTCGCGGCGATCCGCTGTCTATACCTTCGAAACCAAATTTGAAGGAGGAAGCAGCGATGACCACGACATTCTTTTCCGGTATTCACGAGCAGAGCGCAACGACAGGCCAGGTGTGGACCGGCCGCGTGCTCAGCAGCATCGCCGTTCTGTTCCTGGCGATGGACGCGATGATGAAAGTGATGCGCATCCCGGCGGCGGTCAAAGGAACGACGGAGATCGGATACCCGGCCGGCGTCCTTCTGCCGCTCGGCATCATCCAGATCGTCTGCCTGGCTCTGTACCTGATCCCGCGGACGCGTGTTCTCGGCGCGATCCTCTGGACCGGCTACCTCGGCGGCGCGGTTGCCACGCACGTGCGGATCGGCAATCCGCTCTTCAGCCACATTCTCTTTCCCATCTACGTCGCCACGTTGCTGTGGGGCGGCCTCTACCTGCGCGATGCCCGTCTGCGCGCGGTTCTGAAAGGAGCGAAGTAACCATGTCCACGAATGGATCCCGCAAGCTTTTCGTCAACATCGCCGTCCGCGATCTCACCAAGTCGATGGAGTTTTTCTCGGCCCTCGGCTTCACCTTCAACAAGCAGTTCACCGACGACAAGGCCGCCTGCATGGTGATCAGCGACGAGGCGTTCTTCATGCTGCTCAGCGAGCCGTTCTTCCGCACGTTCACCAGCCGCGAGCTCCCCGATACGTCGCGAGTCACCGAAGGGATGTTCGCCCTTTCATGCAACAGCCGGGCGGAGGTCGACGAGATGGTGCGGCGCGCCATCGATGCCGGAGGCACGCACGCCAAAGACCCGATCGATCACGGTTTCATGTACGGCTGGAGCTTCTACGACCTCGACGGCCACCACTGGGAAGTGCTGTGGATGGATCCGAACGCAGTGCAATGAAGGAGACGACGATGGAGAAAATCACGCCGCATCTCTGGTTCGACACGCAGGCGCGCGAGGCCGGCGATTTCTATGCCTCGGTTTTTCCCAACTCACACGTGAAGAACGTGACCACGCTCGACAACACGCCATCCGGTTCGGTCGACATCGTCGACGCCGAAATCTGCGGACAGGAGTTCACGCTCCTCTCCGCGGGGCCGCTGTTCAAGTTCAATCCCTCGGTCTCGTTTCTGGTCGCCTGCGAGACGAAGGAGGAAGTCGACGCGCTGTGGCAGAAGCTCTCCGACGGCGGCACGCCGCGAATGGAGCTTGGGACCTATCCGTTCAGCGAGCATTACGGCTGGACCGACGATCGCTACGGAGTCGCGTGGCAGCTGATGTTCGCCGGCGACCGTCCGATCGAACAGAAGATCACGCCGGTGCTGATGTTCACCGAAAAACAGGCCGGCCGTTGCGAGGAGGCGATCCGCTTCTACACCTCCGTTTTCCGCGACGCGCAGGAGCGCGGCATCAACCGCTACGGCAGCGGCGAGGAGCCGGAGAAGGAGGGCACCGTTCGCTTCGGCCAGTTTCAGCTCGAAGGCCAGCAGTTCGCCGCCATGGACAGCGCCCGCACCCATGGTTTTACTTTCAACGAAGCGATCTCGCTGATCGTGCACTGCGATACGCAGGAAGACATCGACTACTACTGGGACCGCCTCTCCGCCGACCCGAAGTCCGAACAGTGCGGCTGGCTGAAAGACAAGTACGGCCTGTCGTGGCAGATCGTTCCGAATGCAATGGACAAGATGCTCGCCACGAAGAACCCGAAGAAGCTTGCCGCGGTGACGGCGGCATTTCTGAAGATGAAGAAGTTCGACATCGCCAAACTGCAGACGGTATACGACGCCGCGGAGTGAACTCGAATAGACGGAGACTCAAATGAGAAAGCTCAAAATCATGGAACACATCTCGCTGGACGGCGTGATCCAGAACTCCGGCGAAGACAATTTCCCGTATGGCGACTGGACCGCCGCGTATCGGACGCCCGCTGGCCGGGATGCCGTCGCCGCCGCGCAGGGCACGAGCTTCGATCTGCTGCTTGGCCGTCGCACCTACGATCTGTGGTCGGGCTACTGGCCAAAGGCGCCAGGCAGTCCGATCGCGGACGGCATCAATGCGGCGACGAAATACGTCGTCACTCATCATCCGGAGAGTCTTGCATGGGGCCCGTTCGAAGGCCTTGGGATGGACATCGTCGAGGGCGTTCGCCGCATCAAGTCGCAGGACGGGCCGGACCTCATCCTCTGGGGTAGCTCTACGCTGACGTCAACGCTGCTCGAACGTGGACTTGCGGATGAAGTCCTGCTGACCGTTTATCCGGTCCTGTTGGGCACAGGGAAGCGCTTCTTTGCGGAGGGAACCCCGCCGTGCACATTCGAGCTCGTGAGCACGAAGGCAATGCCGTCCGGCGTCATCTTCAGTACGTACAAGGTCGCCGGGCCTTTGAAAACCGGATAGCCCGGCAACGCCGCTCGTTCTGCTTCGTGATGTCCGCGCTTGACACTCCCTTTGCGCCGCCGTACGGTTTTCGCCTCTCTCTCATTCAACCCTCGGCATCGGCCTGACGGCCGGAAAGGAACGTATGAGCGCCTCTCTCAGTCGTGTTCTTCTGCTGTTCGTGTTGTCTCTTCTCTTGACTGCATCCCTTGCGATGGCCGATCCGCCGGCGCTGGAGGCATGCGTCAATTCAGGCAATGGCAATCTCCGTCTGGTGGATGCGTCGACGGCGTGCCACGCCAACGAGGTGCGCGTGACCTGGAACGTCGCCGGACCTGCCGGGCCCGCGGGACCGGCTGGAGCCGCTGGTCCTGCCGGACCTCCGGGACCTGCCGGAGCGGATGCCGGCGGGCCGCCGTTCGTCTGGGCCTGCGGGCCGGTGAACTACGGGAACGCCGAGCGCAGCGACGCCACGCTGCACATTCTCAATCCCGGCACGTCGACCGCGAACGTTTCCGTGCACTTCCTCAACAAAGACGGTGTGAATCTGGCGGGAGTCAACGTTCCTGCCGCGTCGCCAACGCCCGATCCGCAGCCGACCTACCCCGGACAGACCGGATCGGCCACCGTTGCGATCGCGCCCTCGAACACGCTGGTCATCCCGTTCAAATCACCGTTCGGCGTGGCGGCAAACGGCGGCGACGTGGCTGCCAGCATTCGCGTGACCTCGGATCAGCCGATCTTCGTCGGCGGGCACATCTTCTTTTCGGGGTTGAGCGTTCTGCCGTGTAGCTACGTGCATCGGTAGGCGGCATTACCTTCCTGGGAGCGCAGGCGTCTCGCCTGCCGTCTTGGCAACATTCTGCCTAACGGCGGGCGGGACGCCCGCGCTCCCAGGCCAGAATCGGACTACACGTAGTTCTCGCGCAGCACTTCGGCGGCCGAGGCGTCGAGTTGTTCGTCGCGGCGGATCTCGTCGAAACGGCGGACCAGATCTTCGGCGCGCAGGTGGCGTCGCGTCGCACCGGCGTAGTCGGCGAGGACGCTGCCTTTGTTCATCATCACTACGCGATCGCCGAGGGTTGCGGCCTGCTGCATCGAGTGCGTCACCATCAGCGTGGTCAGGCGATGCTGCGAGACGATCTGTTCGGTGAGGCGCACGATCTGATCGGCGCTTTTCGGATCGAGGGCGGCGGTGTGCTCGTCGAGGAGCAGGAGCTCGGGCCGGCGCCAGGTGGCCATCAGCAGCGTCAGCGCCTGGCGCTGTCCGCCGGAGAGCGTGCCGATGGGATTGTGCATGCGCATCTCCAGTTGCATGTTCAGCGTGGCTACGCGATCGCGCAATTCGCTCTCCAGGCGCGCCGGCAGCAGGCTTCCCAGTCCCCGCCCGAGTCCGCGGCGGGCGGCCAGCGCAAGATTCTCCGCCACCGTCATCGTCGGCGCGGTGCCGCTGAACGGGTTCTGAAAGACCCGCCCGATCATGGCGGCGCGGCGATGCTCGGGCCAGCGGGTGACGTCCTGCCCGGCGATGGAGATGGCGCCGCGGTCGACGTAGAAGCTGCCGGCGACGGCGTTGAGCAGCGTCGATTTTCCGGAGCCGTTCGTGCCGATCACGGTGACGAACGAGCCTTCCTCGATCTGCAGCGACACGCCGCGCAGCGCGAGCACCTCGTTCAGCGTTCCCGCGAAGAACGTCTTCTGCAACTCACGAAGCTGCAGCACGGCGCCTCACTTTCTGCATGGCCATCGGTACCACCAGCGCGCCGAAGACGAAGATCGCCGTTACCAGCTTTAGGTCGTTCGGGTTCAGGCCCCAGCGCAGGGCCATGGCGATGATCAATCGAAAAAAGACCGATCCCATGATCGTTCCGGTCAGCGCCGCGCCGATGCTGTCCGATCCGATGAGCGCCCGGCCGATGATGACGCTGGCCAGGCCCCAGACGATCATGCCGATTCCCATCTGCACGTCGGCGAACCCCTGATACTGCGCCAGCAGCGCGCCGGCGAAGGCCACGAGGCCATTCGAGATGGCCAGGCCGAGAACGATCATGTTCTCCACGCTGACGCCGAGTGCACGGATCATCTGATCGTTGTCACCCGAGGCGCGCATGGCGCTGCCGAGGTTGGTCTTGAAGAAGAGCCAGAGGATCAGCGCGATCACCAGAACGATGGCCGCGGCGAGCAGCAGCGATCCGAGATCGCGTGCGCTCACCGGCCAGCCCATCAGCTTCGCCGAGTCATGACCGCTGATCCAGCGGCCGAGGTCCTGCGCGTATGTGGCCAGCGTCGTGGCGGAGAGCAGCGGCAGATTGCTCTGCCCCATCACGTGCAGATTGATCGAGTAGAGCGCGGTCATCACCAGGATGCCGGAGAGCAGCTGATTGATCTTGAATCGCGTGTGCAGCACGCCGGTGCAGATGCCGGCCAGGGCGCCGGCGACGAACGCCGCGCCGCTGGCCGCCAGCGGATGCATGCCGCGCGTGAGCATCGAGGCCGCTACCGCCGCGCCGAAGGTGATCGAGCCATCGGCGGTGATGTCGGCGAATTTGAAGACGCGGTAGCTGATGTAGACCCCGAGCGCGAGCAGGGAGAGGATCAGGCCGATGGTCCACGCGGAGAGAAGCAGCGTCACGCGGCACCTCCTTCGGCGATCGGAAAGATCCAGCAGGCGCCGCGCTGGAACTCGCTCTCGCCCGCGCCTTCGACCGGCCGGGCGTCGCGCAGGAGATGAACGACCGAGATCACGCTCCGCGGCTGCAACCACGCGGAGACGATGTCGGCAACCGGCAGTTTTCCGCGCGGAAGCGACCGGAACGCGGTGACGACGGCGTGGAAGTGTCCTTGATACTCGTCGCTCAGCGGCCGGAGGAATGGAGCGATCGATGCCGAGGGCGAGGCCGATGCCACGCCGACGACGAGACAGCTGAAGCGCGCGAATTCCTTCTCGGGCGTGAACGACAACCAGTCGCGCACGGCCGGAAAATCGAACGGGACAGCGCCTTGCGCCGGTGAGCGACGCAGGCGCGCGCATACGAGGCCGGTGATGTCCGCAGCCATGACCATTCCCACGGTCGGCGTGCCGGCCAGCGAAACCGACGCGCGCACGATGTCACTCAGCGGGACGCCATCCGGCATATTGGCCTCGAAGCGCAACTGGTAACTCGGCGCTCCTCGGAACGTGATCGCGCTCAACGCCTGAACCGTCGGAACGAGTCCCATGGCCGTGCTGAGCATGTAATCGGGCGTGGCCGTGCCGTCGGTGGGCATGAACGCGGCGCCGCCGGCGGCACCGACGAATTCGCCGAAGAGGTCGCGGCACTCCTCCGCGTTTGCGCCGAGCGCTCCCACGCCGAGAGCGAAAACGTCGCGGTAGATGGAGATCGGAGAGGCCGGTGCCTGCAGGCCGGGATCGCCGGTCACGGAGCAGACGGACTTTTTCCCATCGAGCACGCGGCTCTCGTACGTCGCGCGCTCGGATTCGAGCGGCAACGGAATGGAGAGCGTCTTCCGCCGCGATCCGGCCGTGCCGGCGCCGGCGATGAGCAGCTCGACGAAGCCCATGAGCCGGAGCGTGCTGCGGGCGCGTTCCGAGGCTGCGGAAATCTCCAGCGAGCCGTGGAGGGCCATCGCTTCGTTCTGGTGCTTCAGCAGCACGGCGGCGCCGGCCGAGCTGAGATAGGTGACGGCCGAGAAATCGAGCCGCACGTGCATCGCCCCTTCGCGCGCTACTTCGGAAAGGACGTCGTCGAGCGACTGCGACCAATGGTTGTCCAGCCGGCCGGCGAGCCGCAGATGAACGACGCCGCCGGATTGCGTTCTAACGATTTCCAGCAGCAGCTCCAATGACATCTTTGGCGGATCGCACCAGCGCCGGCGGCAGGGAAACGTTCAGCGCGCGCGCGGCGTCGAGGTTGACGATCAGGCTGGTCTTGCCGAAATCCTCGAGCGGAATCCTGGCCGGATTCTCCCCGCGCATGATCCGCGCCGCGAGATGCGCGGCGTGCCGGCCGCTGTCGCGATAGTCACGAGCCACGACCACCATCGCTCCGCCGATGGCCTGCGATTTCTGGAACGCGAAAACCGGAATGTGCGACCGCCGCGCCGCCTCGCTGATGCTTCCGAACGCGGAGGCGGTGAGGTTGCCGGGAATCTGCAGCACGGCATCGATGTCGCGCGACATCAGCGCCGCGGAGGCATCGGGCACGTCGGTGGCCGTCTCCGCAGGGACGTACTCGATCTCGAAGCCGGCGCGTTTCGCCGATTCGTCGAGCGCGATCTTGGCGTTGACCATGTTCGTTTCCGCGGGACAGTAGAGCGTGCCCAGACGCTTGATGTTCGGAAAGTGCGTCTTGAGAATCTCCAATGCTTCGTCATTCGCCGGAAGCAGGCTGACGCCGGTGACGTTCGGGGCGTGGTCGGTGTTGCTCTTTCCCGCGCCCGCTTTCAGTCCCGAGGAGACGTAGTTGTAGACCACGGGAACGTTCTGGGCGCGGCGCAACGCCGCCTGGAGCGTCGGCGTGGAGAAGGTGATGAGCATGTCCGCGTGCGCGGTGATGGCGGCGTCGACAAGCGCCGACACGGTGGCCATGTCGCCCTGCGCATTGAGAATCTCGACCTGGTAGTCGCGTCCATCCTCCAGGCCCGACTCCCTCAAACCTTCCAGCACGCCGGCCTGCGCGTCCTTGACGTCGATGACGTCGTTGTACTGGACGAAGTAGAGCTTCCACTTGTGATTCGCGGTCCTGGGTCGCGCACGATCGCGATGCTGCAGGTCGGCAAGCAACAGGATCGCCGACGCGGCAACGACCACGGCGAAGCCGAACGCAGCTCTGCGGAAAGCACTGGACACGGACGGCGCGTATGGTCTCCGCGGTGGGAGGTGGTGTCAAGGTGATTCGGTGAAGGTCCCGCCATTGGTTTTTCTCCGTGCGGCGGTTCTAATGGATCGATGAAGAAAGTGCTGGTAGTCGTTGCGGTAATCGCGCTCGTCGTCTGGGTCATCACCTGGTTCCGGGCCCCGGAGGCCGTTGCCACCTCGGGCGCGCAGGGGTGGCCGGGAGGGTTGGGCGCTCTCGACTCGGTCGATAAACGGTTCAAGCCGCTGCAGGCGAACGCGGCCTCCGTGAAGTTGACGGCGCTGGCCAACGCGTTGCCGCAGAACGATGCGGCCGGCGATTTCGTGGCGCGCGAGATCTCGCGAGGCCAGCTCACCATCGGCAAAGCGCCGGCGCTCCCCGAGGTCTCGGCGATCCGCGATCTGCTGTTGCGCGAGCCGGTCGTCTGGGAGCGCACGGAAGGAATCGGGGGCAACGACGAAACGGAGAAGATGCGCGCGCTGCAGCTGAAGGTAGCGCGGGCGCTGGTTGCCAATGCGCTGTCGAAGGCGAGCGCCAACGATCCGGCGGCGTGGGAGGACCTGCACGCAGCGTGGAAGCTCGTCCGCGCGCTGGACGGCCATCCGCAGATGATGGCGCAGACGGCGGCGTTGACGACGGCCCGGATGATCAACGCGGTGGCCTGGAAAATGCCGCTGCCCGCGCCGGCGTGGCTCGGCGAGCTGCAGGCGCGCGATGAGGTGCCGCCGCTGCTCGAAGCGTTTCAGTATTCGGCAGCTTCGTACTGGAAAGACGGCGCGAGCCTGTTTCCGACGAAGTCGCTGGCGTCCTCCGTCGAACACGATCGCCTGATCGCCCAGGAGCTGTCCCAAACCACCCGCTGCGACGTGAACGTGCCGATGAACGACCTCGGCACGGACCTCAGCTCGGTCTGGCGCCGCGCCTTCCGCTACCGCGCCGAGCGCGAAGCAACCGCAAACGCGCTGCGCGCTCGTGAAGGAAAGCCGATCGTGACTACCTCGCGCTGCAGCGACGGCGGATGGACGTTCGACGGGACCACGCTGCGCTTCAGTCACGAGATCCCCACCGCCGCGCCGGACCGTCCGATGCCGCTGGTGCTGGGGATCAGGCCGTAGCGACTGATGACCTGAGGTCCTCAGCGGCCAATCGTCACCGCCTTGATGTTGTCGTCGGTCTCCCCTAAGTCGCTCAGCAGGTGGCGCGGGTCGATGCCAGCGCGGGCGGGCTTCGACGGCACGATTACCGTGATGGTCTGCTTTCCGGAGTGGATGCGGTGCTTCTGGAGATACGACTGGCCCGCATCAAATACTCCGACCTCCAACCAGTCATCAATCGGCACCTCGGTCTCGACGCCTGCTTCATCGACCACTGTCTTGCGCGCCTGGACGTCGAGCGTCACCTGCCAGGCGCCGGTTTTGGTCTGCTGCGCGGTGACTTGCTTGGTCTCGAGTTGCCAGAAGGTGTTCTTCTCGAAGAGATCGTGGAGCAGGGATTGGAGCGACTCCGGCGTGACTGCCTGCAGCTCGCGGTAGAGATCCAGCGACGTCGGCAACGGAGGCTTTCCCGATCGATATTTTTCGAGCAGATGCCGGAGCGCGTCGTCTACCCGCTCCTTGCCGATGTACTCGTGCATCGCGTACAGCGCAAACGGGCCTTTGCGGGAAACGGCGAACGAGTCGGTGGCCCGAAGCAGTGGTGGAGCGGCGCGCGTACGGGGCATCCTGTATTGCTCACGCATGACGCCGAGGTAGCGGCGGAGATGATCCGGGCCGAGGGTGTCCTCGACGACGCGCATCGCGGAGTACGTTTCGAGGCTCGTGGTCAGCAGACCGGCTCCCTCGACGTCCGCGGGCACGACCTGCATGCCCCACCATTCGCGCGCGACCGCGTGTGCCACGACCGCAAACACAACATCCACATCCTGCGGATTCAGGAGGGCGAACCCTTCGCCGTATTCAACAGTCGCGGCTTCACTTCGAGCTCCCATACCGAGGGCGGGATTCTCGATCAGCCTGAGATAGCTGTAGCGGTACGGACCGAACTGCCGGGCGTTGTGATCGAGCGAGGCTCGTGCACCTGCCACCATCCGGCGCAGGTTCGCACCATGCCCGGGGTGATGGAAGATTTGAATGGCGACGGGCTGCCCTGCGCCCGCCGAGGGAGTCCACTGTTCTTCGTGCAGCGCGTAGCGGGCGGAGAACACACCGTATTGATTGTTGATGGGGACATCGGCGACGTAGTGGAAGTAGCGTCGTCCGCCTTCCGTCCACGTCCGACGAAGCGCTCCAGGCGCGACGGCGATCTGATCCGCGCGCGTGCCGACGATCGCCTCGAAGTTGATCGGGTCGCCGCCGACTCGGATTCCGCGTGCCGCGGCGTCATCGAGCGATGGGACGGCGGGCCGTGGGGCCAGTCCGTATTGTCTTCGTGCTCCCGCGGCATGCAGCTCGCGATTCCGCTGATACCCGATTGCGGGCAACCAATCGAGATTCGTGAAGGAGGTGCCGTTCGCCACGACGGCGGTATCGGCGCCGCTGTTCCGGAAGCCATGCGACTGGAAATGCACCGCGAAGGTCAGTTGCAACGTCTCGCCGGGCCGGAGCGGCGGTTCCAGGGTGTAGATCCTGTAGTGGAGCTCCTCGTCATCGAGCGTGCGAGCGATCCGGCGGTCGAAGGAGACTGCGCTGGTCTCGGCCTCTGCAGCGGTGGCCAGATGGATCGACTCGATGGCCGCAGCCGTGTCATTCACCAGACGATAGGTGCCCCGAATCTGCGCCTCGCGTCGCTCGGGATAGATCTCGATGCGTAATGCCGTCGCCGTCAGCCGCGGTTGCGGGATCGCGGCGTATCGTCCGTACCGCCTCTCGTACTGAGCGCTCCGCGTCATCCGATCGGCGGTCGTCACGTAGGGATGCAGCACGTTCGTGTTGTAGAAAATAAATCCGCCGGCGGAGAGGATGAGCGCCACCGCCATCGCGGACACACTGGCCATCGGACGAGTGAAACGATGGCGCGCCAATCTGAGCCTCGATCTGAAACCGCGCCCGGTGCCGCGGACCCACAACAGCGTCGCCGCCACCGCCAACAGCAGCGCCCACGCTGTCCAGTAAAGCGTGAACCAGAGCCACGGCCCGAGCGAGGTGCCGAAGCCGGGCATGTCGCTGTAGGTCCAGCCGGGATCGGATCCATAGACGAGCATCTTGTGCTCGACCCCGAGCCTCGAGGCGAAGACGATGAATCCGTAGGCGACGAGTGCCGCGAGATAGCCGGTCTGCTTCTGATTCACCACCACGTGCACGGCAAAGACAAGCACGGCGAAGAGGAGGTAGTCGACGAGTTGAATCCCAAACAGGATTCGCAGGTAGAGCAGGATCTCGAAATCGAAATAGCCCATGCGCGCCTGACCGAGCACGCCGGCCGTCATCAGGATTGCCATCCAGACCACGAGCGCGAGACCGAGTCCGAGAAATTTGCCCAGAAAGAAAAGCCAGTCCGGCACCGGCGTCGTATCGGCGATCTCGCTCAGGCCCGCGTCCCGCTCCCGCCAGACCAGCTCCCCGGCGTAGAACACGACGAGCAACGGGATCAGGACCCACGGGACGTGTGGATTGCCGGCCACGGGAGCGGCCAGCCATTTGAGGACGAACGCTGTGCTGGGGAGCAGCGAAACGCCCCTGAGGGGCAGGAGCGCTGGAGCCAGGAAAGCGCCGAGGATCGCCACCGCGAACAGGACGAGACCCGCCGCACTCGTCGCGATCGTCCCGAACGAAGTCCATGCAATGGCGATCGTCTGCCGCGCGTGCGTGGCGAAACCGAAGGTCCGGCTATCCCTCACTTCTCGCGACCTCCCTTGAATCTTTTGCCACGCCCTTTCGTCGAGAGTCCTTCTCCCCCCGCGTTTTTTTGCGGGGGGAGAAGGTGGCGAAGCCGGATGAGGGGGCCTCTCACGCAGCGACCACGATCTTGCGACGTCACGCGTACGAGTGAAGGCCCCCTCATCCGCCTGTCGGCACCTTCTCCCCCGCAAGAAACCGCGGGGGAGAAGGACTCTCGTCGGGGTACAGGCTGCCGACGATTGCGGAGAGTGGGTGAGAAATTCCGGCTATCGCGCATACCGAAAGCGACGGTGAGTGAAGGCGAGCACGCAAACGCCGATGGCGATCCAGACGATCCGGTTCGCCAGCATCGAGCCCTGCATCGCGATCAGAAGCGTGTTCTTCTCGATCGGCGTCCATGTCTTCGACACGACTCCGATGACGGTGACGTAGCCGATCGGATCGAGCAGCTTTCCCAGCGCCGGCATCTGCAGAAGGTTGATGACCGCCCCGGCCCCGATGGAGACGCCGACCAGAAGGAGAACACTGCCGAGGTAGCTCACGGCGGCCCGGCCGTTCAGCGCCGCCAGCGAGAACTGGATCGCGGTCACGGCGAAGGCGGTCGGCAACATCATCACGACGTAAGCACTGAGATGCGCCGCCGGCCGGAACGGACCAAGAATCCCAGGCTCGACGCCGGGCAGGAGCAGGGCGAGCAGGATGCCCGCGGGCACGGCCAGCAGGATCAGCGCATTGAGAACCAGCGCGGCCAGAAACCGCCCGCCGAGGTAGTCCGCCTTGGTGATGGGCGTGGTGTAAATCAGGGGATCCATCCGCGTTTTCACGTCGCGCGCCGCCGCATTGCCGGCCACGCCGGTGCCGATCAGAACCCACAACAGGCTGCAGATCACCGTCGTGAGGGCAATGCTGAACGGCGAATTGGCGAGGGCCGCGCCGTTTCTGGCGTCCTCGATGGAGTTCTTCGTCACCAGGTACGCGGCGACGAAAAGGACCGCGAAGTAGAGCCAGGTCCGGATCTGGCGCGCCTGGTACACGAGCTCGAAGCGAAAAATCTCCCGGAGCTTCATGACCGTGCGGCTCGCGTCATGGTGCTGAAGTAGACATCCTCGAGGTCGGGCTCGACGGGCTCGAAGCCGGGACCGGGCGACGCATCGCCGTAGACGTGTACGACCGTGCGCCCCGCCAGAAGTTTGGTCGAAATCACCGTGTGCTCTCGCTCCAGCGCAGGCAAGGCGTCCGTTGAAATCACGCGGCGCCAGATTCGACCCTGGAGATCCTTGACGGCGCGCTGCGGCTCGGCTTCGAGCAGAATCTCCCCTTTGTCGATGATGGCCATCCTGGTGCAAAGCTCGCTCACGTCTTCGACGATGTGGGTGGAGAGGAGGACGACGCTGTTCTCTCCCAGTTCGCTCAGAAGGTTGAGAAAGCGAACGCGTTCGGCCGGGTCGAGCCCCGCCGTCGGCTCGTCGACGATCATCAGCGCCGGGTTGCCCAGCAGCGCCACGGCGACGCCGAAGCGCTGGCGCATGCCGCCCGAGTAGCCGCCGAGCTTCTGCCTGCGCACGTCCCACAAGTTGGTCTTCCGGAGGAGCGATTCGACGACTTCGTTGCGCGCCCGGCGCCCGGTGACGCCCTTCAGCACCGCGAAATGAGCGAGCAGGCTCTCCGCGCTCACCTTCGGATACACGCCGAACTCCTGCGGCAGGTAGCCGAGCGTCTTGCGTACGTCGTCCTTCTGCGTCAGTACGTCGATCCCGGCGAACGTCACGCTGCCGCTGTCTGCCTCCAGCAGGGTAGCCAGGATGCGCATCAGCGTCGACTTGCCGGCGCCGTTCGGACCGAGGAGGCCGTACATTCCCGCCGGAATGGTGAGCGTCACGTCCTTCAGCGCCTGAACGCCGCTGGCGTACGTCTTCGAGACGCCTCGAATCAGTAGCTCCATATCGCTTTTACTTTGTACCACAAAGTCATTTGCTTGCACCGCAAACGCACGCGCGCCGCGGTACCATTGCCTCACCTCACAGTCCAATGGCAGCCGCTGAACCGGTGATCGCGGTTTCGGGTCTTACGCGCCGTTTCGGTGCGCGGGCGGCGCTCTCTTCCGTCAATCTGGTGATTCCGCGCGGCGGCGTGTACGGCCTGGTCGGCGCGAACGGCGCCGGGAAGACGACGTTGATCCGCCACATCCTCGGGCTTCTGCGCGCCGAGGAGGGGAGCGTGCGGGTGTTCGGCCGCGATCCGGTGGCGGATCCCGCCGGCGTGCTCTCGCGAATCGGCTATCTCTCGGAAGAGAACGACCTTCCCGGCTGGATGCGCGTCGGCGAGTTGATGCGCTACTCGCGCGCGTTTTATCCCGGCTGGGACGACGCGTACGCCGGCGAGTTGCGCACGATGTTCGCGCTCGATCCCGAGGCGAAGATCAAGACGCTTTCGAAGGGACAGAAAGCGCGCGCCGGTCTGGTCATCGCACTGGCGTACCGGCCGGAACTGCTGGTGCTCGACGAGCCCTCCTCCGGCCTCGACCCCATCGTCCGCCGCGACATCCTCGGCGCGGTCCTTCGCACGATCGCAGACGAGGGCCGCACGGTGCTGTTCTCATCGCATCTGCTGGAAGAGGTCGAGCAGGTCGCCGATCATGTGACGATGATCCGGCAGGGAACGATCGTCGTGAGCGCACCGCTGAACGAAGTCAAGGACGCGCACGGCGGTGCATCGCTCGACGAGATCTTCGTCGAGCACGTCGGCGGTTAGCACATGCGTACTCCAGCGGCGGCGATTGCGTGGGAGTTCCGTCAGCGTCATCGCTGGGGACTGATGGCCGTGCTGGCGACGATCCTCATCCTCGGCACGATCAAGTTCGCGGCCCGTCCCCAACTCAATGACGCCACGTTTCCTCTGCTCCTCCCCATACCGCTCGGCGCAATGTCTCTCTATCTGCTGGGGGTGTTCACGTTCGGCCTCTCCGGCGATCTGGCCGCGCGCGAATCGATGTATCCGCCGCGAATGTTGACCCTTCCGGTCTCTTCGGCAGGTCTCGCGGGATGGCCGATGCTCTATGGCTGCGCGTCCATGACTCTGCTGTGGTTCGCGACGAGAACCGTGTGCCTCTTCCCTTCCGGTTTCGCCGTGCCGAAGTACTGGCCGGCGTTGTTCGCATCAACACTGCTGGCATGGACGCAGGCACTGACCTGGATGCCCTACCCATTTCGCGGGATGCGCATCGTGATCGCGATCGGATTGCTGTTGTCGATCGACGTCGTGGTTCTCACCGCGCTCTACAGCAAAGCGAGCGAACGGACGATGCTGCTCCTGCTCGCACCGTTTCTGCCGCTGGCATATATCGCAGCCGTCGCGGCGGTCCGCCGCGCGCGATGGGGCGGCGGGCCGGACTGGGGATTCGCTCCTGCGCTCACGCGCTCCGCGGCGCTTCGTGATTTCCGATCGCCGGCGCGCGCCCAACTCTGGTTCGAGTGGCGCCAGTTCGGCCGTTCGCTGCCGCTGCTCGTTGCGATCGTGCTGCCGGTCGGGCTCTCGCTTCTCTTTCTGTTTCACCAGACGCCGGTCATCGTCATCGAGATCGTCGCCGGGTCGCTGCTCCTCCCGCCGTTCATGGCCATCTTCGTCGCGGCGACGGCCGGCAAGTCGAGCGCGAACGTCTCCGAGTCCTACGGAATCACGCCGTTCATCGCCACGCGTCCGGTCGAGGACCGCGCGCTCGTCGTTGCGAAGTGGCAGGCGGCGCTGCTCAGCACGATCGCGGCATGGGTGATGGTCGCCATTGCCGTGCCGGTCGCGCTCGTCGGTTCGAATGCGTCGGAGCCGATCCTCAATATCGCTCGCGACGTAGACGGCGCCCTCGGCCGCCCGCGCGCGATCATCCTCGGGCTGCTCGTTCTCGCCGCTCTTGTCGTCTCGACCTGGAAGCAGCTCGTGCAGGGCCTCTACATCGCCATGAGCGGCCGCGACTGGGCCGTGAAAGGGATCACGTTCGCCACTCTGGCGCTGGTCACGCTCGGCTTTCTCGCCATCGGCTGGATTCTCGACAGCCGCCAACGGATCGCCGTGGCGTGGAACGCGATCCCCTGGCTGATGGCTACGTTCGCCGCGCTGAAACTCGTGCTGGCGATGCGGGTGATGCGGCGCGGCGCCGCGCGCGGCTTGTTCACGGCGAAACAGCTCATTCTCGGAGCGATGGCGTGGGATGCCTGCGTCCTCGCTGTCTATGGCGTCCTGGCGCTGATTCTGCCGGCCATCCTCGCGCGCCGTTACTTCCTGCTGCTCGTGGCGATGCTCGCCGTTCCCTTCGTACGGCTTGCCGCGGCGCCGCTCGCCGTTGCGGGGAATCGACATCGATGAAGACCGCGATCCTGATCCTGGCGCTTCCGGCGGTGCTCGCTGTGACCGAGGCGGTGTCGTTCTACGCGAAGAACCGAAGCAACGGGACGATCGTGTCGTCGGGCGAGCGGCGCGAATATCTCCTCCACGTTCCGCCCAATCTCGACCGCACCAAACCGGCGGCGCTGGTCCTCAGCCTGCACGGCGCAAGCGGATGGCCGGCGCAGCAACGCGATCTATCGCGCTGGAACGAGCTCGCCGATCGCGAGGGATTCATCGTTGTCTACCCTTCCGGCCGGGACACGGCCGGGCCGCGCGTCTGGCACGAGACGGACGAACGCGACGCGCGATACATCGCCGATCTGATCGACAAGTTGCGCGCGGAGTACAACATCGACCCGAGGCGGATCTACGCGAACGGCCTCTCCAACGGCGGCGGGATGTGCTTCGCTCTTTCGTGCAGGATGCCGGACCGTTTCGCGGCCATCGGACTGGTGGGAGCGGCGCTGCTGATGCCGTCGACGTGGTGCAGGTCGACGCAGCCGGTGCCGATGATCGGCATTCACGGTCTGCGCGACCCGGCCGCGCCGTATCACGGCGGCGATTCCTGGATCGCAACGAACTTCGCGCCGTTCCTCCCCTTCGGCGCCGATTGGGCGCGCCGAAATCGCTGCGCGCCGGCCGCGCACGACGTCGAGATCCGCGACGGCGTGACGCGCCGCGAGTACAACCAGTGCGCGAACGACGCGACCGTGGTTCTCTACACGCTGCGCGACGGCGGCCACACCTGGCCCGGCGGCGCCGAGCTACCGGAATGGTTCCTCGGCAAGACGATCAACGACTTTGACGCCACCGCCGAGATGTGGCACTTCTTCGAGCAGCATCCTCAGACGCGCCCGCAGCACGAGGCGGCGGCTGGGGAGCCCCAGCCGCCGGCTGCGAATCGCTGAAGGCTATTTGACGGTAACGCGACCCTCGTTGATCGGGTCGAGGTCGTACGTAGCGACGGGGAAGGCGCGGCAGTTGACCTGGCGCGTGCGCGAGATCATGTAGCCCACGTCATCCTTCCGTTCCGCGTCCGTGGCCCACCACGACATGGACCAGCCGGCGTCGTCCTTCACCTCCTGGTCGGTCGGGAACCAGGTGATGTCCTTCTCCCAATACGAGCCGAAGGTGAAGCGATCGGTCGGGTCCTTCTGGTTGAGGTCGTTGTCTTCAACGGTGAGCATCGCCACACGCCCGATCATCGAGCGGACGTTCGAATCGCTGACAATGCCGCCTATCGTTACGCGGGTACCGACCGTGCTCATGCAATCCACCGAGACCTTCATGGTGAAGTCCTTGACCAGAACCGGTCCCTTGGGGTCTTCCTGATCAAGCTCGCCGTCCGAGACTAGCGTCGGACCGGTCAGCGTGAACGTGCCCTGCGCCGAGCGGTCGTCGCCCAGTGCGTTGAAGTCGAACGTCTGCAGACCTTCCGGTCCTTTGAAATTGAAACTGCCCTGCGCCGAGGTTTGTGCGACGAGGGGGAACGCAACCAAAAGCACAAGGATCGAGAGAGAGGCCACACGTTTCATTCGAATCTCCTAATTTGACTGAGGTTTGAGGAACATAAGTTCCGCGACTCCCGACTTCTGTGAGTTAAGTCACGAGGTTCCCATTCTTCGGTACTCTTTGAGGTGAGGGCGCGTGTGAGGCGGATTGGCCCGGCGTTCAAGCACAGCGAGGCCTTTCGTTTCAGGTGGCGCCGGGTCGCGCGAACAATCCTGTCACGGCCCGTCAAACCGGCGGCGGCTCGAAGATAATGTGCGCCCACACTTGAAACGAAGGAGTGCCGCAATGATCATCAACAAACGCCTGACGAGCTTCTCGATCGCCGCCGTTTTGATTCTCCTGGTTGCGATGTCCGCAACCGCGCAGCAACCCCCGACGCAATACAAACCGCTCTACCCCAGCCAGAAAGCCAGCGTCATGCAGACGATCGGCGTGACCGACGTGACGATCAGCTACTCCCGTCCGGCGATCAAAGGCCGCACCATCTTTGCCGATGCGCCGCCCTCGATGGAGGCGCGCGCGAAGGGCGACGCCACGCTCGACAATCAGAACGAGCGCAAGCCCGGCGAGCCGATCGTTCCCTACAACCACGTCTGGCGCGCCGGCGCGAACGACGCCACGGTCTTTCAGGTCACCGACGACGTCCTGGTCAACGGCCAGCCGCTGAAGGCCGGCACGTACAGCCTTTCCGCGATCCCCGGAAAAGAGGAGTGGACGATCATCTTCAACAACGATTACGGCCAGTGGGGCGCCTTCGCGTATGACGCGAAGAAAGACGCGCTACGCGTGACGGCGAAGCCGAAGACCGTTGCGGAGAGCCAGGAGCTGCTGGCGTACAACTTCGACCCGGTGACGGCGAATACGGCCACGGTCAATTTGCGCTGGGACAAGGTCAGCGTGCCGTTCACGGTCGAAGTGAAAGACGTGAAAGCGGTGTGGCGCGCCAGGACCGACGCGCTGATCGCTGCCAATCCGACGAACGAAGTCTTCCCCCTCCAGGCGGCCGGAACGTTCGCCAACGACAAGAATTGGGACGAGGCGCTGAAGTACATCGATCAGTCGATCAAGATCAAGCCGACGTTCCGAAATCTTTCCTCCAAAGCGAACATCCTGCGGAACGCTGGCCGAAAAGAAGAAGCGCTAGCCGCTGCCGATCAGGCAATCGCCAAAGGCAAAGCCGACAGCGTCGATACCTCGGCATTCGAGAAGCGCGTGGCCGGCTGGAAAAGCGGAACCTAGAGCAGGAGCACACGAAAATGACGCCAAAAAACACGATTTGTCTCTGGTTCGACAAGGATGCGGTCGAGGCGGCGCGCTTCTACGCCGCCACCTTTCCCGATAGCAAAGTGACCGCCGTTCACGAGGCGCCCGGCGACTATCCAGGCGGGAAGAAGGGCGATGTGCTGACCGTGGAGTTCACCGTTCTGGGCATTCCCTGTCTCGGCCTCAACGGCGGCCCCACGTTCAAGCACAGCGAAGCCTTTTCGTTCCAGGTCGCGACGGACGATCAGGAAGAGACGGACCGCTACTGGAACGCGATCGTCAACAACGGCGGGCAGGAAAGCCAGTGCGGCTGGTGCAAAGACCGCTGGGGCCTCTCCTGGCAGATCACTCCGCGCGTGCTGACCGACGCCCTCGCGGCAGGCGGCGATGAGGCAAAGCGTGCCTTCGAAGCGATGATGCCGATGACCAAGATCGACGTCGCCACCATTGAGGCAGCGCGGCGGGGCTGAACGGCTGAACGCTCCCGCGCGTTATCCGGCCTGACGATCATCAGCCGGAAGATTCGCGGGACGTTCGCCCTCCCGATCGAGCGATCACCAGCAGCAAGCCCATTCCGAGCCACCATCCTACGGGGAAGCTCATGCCCAGCCCGGCCAGCGGGACGGGAAACCACCCGAAGAACGGAACGACCGATACCGACACGAAGTACACGGCCAGCGCGAGCTCTGCGTCCCGAGCAGGCTGGCCAGCCGGTGACGATCGCGCGAGTGGAGCGAGTGCCGCGGCGGCGAGCACCAGACCGGCGATCAACGCCAGGATCGGCGAGACGGCGACGCACATCGCGAAGATCTGCTCCACTTCAGGCACCGGCTGGAGCGTATCGGGCCGCATCCAGCCACAGATCGCGAAGACAGCGGCGATCAGGAAGGCAAGCGCCTTCCACCGTCGAGCCGCCGGCGAGCGAGCAACAAGGACGGACGCAGCGATGGCGAACGACGTGAGCTGTGAGGCGTCCGGCTGCGCCAGCAACATTGTTGCTGTGAGGATCGCCATCGCGAGTCCCATTGGTCTGGCAATACGAACCGCCGCCAGTCCGACGATCACAATCGGCAGGAACAGCGCGGCGGCGTTGATGTGCAGGGGACCGATATCCAGCCATCGGTGAACCCCCTGGACTGCCGGAGCGAACAAGGTTGCGATCAGCGCCGCCGTCGTCAGCAGGACCGCGCCGAGGGATGCGCTCCATGGTTCTCCGTATCGTGCAAGGAGCCAGGCCAGGCCGCCGCCAACGATCCAGGCCACGACGCTCCGCAACCACGATGATGGGGCGACGCCCGATTCCGCCATGGCCACGCATCCAGCGGCAATGGCCGCCAGCGACGCCACACCAAAGATCACGATCGAACGTCTTGAGTCACCCATCACCGGCGCACAGAATCGGACGATATTCGAACCGCCGCTTCTTGCGAATGCCGACTACCTGAAGGGATGCCGGCCGAGGCTGGGCCAACCTACGCTGGCGGCCGTGCCGCCTGGCTGGGAGACAGGGAGTCGAACCCCGATTGAGCGGTTCAGAGCCGCTTGTCCTACCATTGAACGATCTCCCAGGATTGCGGCAGGGCGTGGATGCTACACGGCGCGAAACGCATCGGTCA